>Ga0209831_1000859_pt1 | contig 29022 bp, 12 predicted proteins | sample Maine_Asex4_meta_FD_187451 | JGI IMG/M metagenome (GOLD analysis project Ga0209831, IMG submission 187451) | Marine algal microbial communities from Maine, USA - Maine_Asex4_metaG (SPAdes) (version 2) | ecosystem: Host-associated > Algae > Red algae > Unclassified | place: Maine, USA | collected... | reverse complement strand
GCGATCAATTCTTCGGTTACAGCGAACGAAGCTTATCAGACAGAATTACGCAAAGCGGTGATGCTAGACTTTGGAACAGCAACGAATGATAAAAAGGCTTTTGCCTTACTTCAGAACCAACCCAATCCATTTAGTCAACAGACGATGATTGGATTTCAGCTACCGGAAGCTACCGATGCTACCTTAACCGTTTTTGATGTCGCTGGTCGAACAGTCTGGACGCAAACGAAATCATACGAAGTCGGTATGCACCAAGTGATGATCGACAAGCGTGACCTTGGAACAACGGGTATCTTTTACTACCAACTATCTACCGGAAAGCATACGGCTAGTCGGAAAATGATTGTGTTAAATTAAAAGGTTATTTTGATTTTTGAAAAGCCCTCTTCCTGTTTTGGAGAGGGCTTTTTTTAGTTTCCTATTTTAAGAATCAGGGCTATTTTACAAGGGGGCCTGGAGCATCAATATTCGTAAATTGATGTTCGATATTTTTTAATATGGGTGCTGATTTTGTAATAGACTTGTTAAATGGGCCGTTCGATTTAGTGTGTCTTTGACCGCCCGCACCTCGGCTCTAAAGCCTGTCTGGATGAGCAGATCAGAAAGGAAAGCCAAAACGCGCAGACACCCTTTACTTTTGCGTCTACACTTTTTTTCAAAAAAATATTAATGCCTCGAAGAACAATTATCTATATTACCATAGTCAACCGTATAAGATTTACCATTTTTAAGTTCAACAATAAAACCACCCAAATGTATCGGAACATTATCTCTCAAAGGTTTGATTTGTGCTATTGGTTGTAGCTCATCATTAGTCCAGGCACCTGAATTAGTACGATGCATAAGTACCGAAATAGCTATAGTTACCGGGTCGTATAGATTTTTCCCATCATGATTCGCAGCATATAGCAAGGTGCTTTTTTCACTTTCCGGGTGTAAGCCGATGTGTTCTTTGGTTTCGAGTGAATTCCAGCCCATATAATTGGTAATAGCTAATTTTCTATTTTTATTTGACACAATAATAGCCTCCTTATCCTCTATTTTTCTGCGTTCAATAACCGGAGTACCTCCCAGGTGTGGCATGCTGTAATGTCCCAAATAATAATTACTTCTTTCTACCTTTCTAATACGGTCAATGCGTATTTCACCATCGGGAATAATTATCGTAGCTACATCGGTAAAACATTCAAATTTATGGGTTACCTGACGGTATAAAACACCATCGCGATACCCTGCAATATCAACATGCTCTTTCATCAGCGGCTTTTCTTCAAGCTCAAGATAATGCACAGTTAATTCAGAACTTATAATACCATCAACTGCATTTGCCTCCCATGGAAATGCCGTGTTATAAGTCATGCGACAATAGTTGGGATTTGTATTATGAATTTTATTTGGGCGATATTCTGTACTTCCTGTACCTCCATGATTGGTTACAAGCATGCCGGCTCCTTCATAAAAATTTGAAACCGATTCATTTTCCGGGACTGTTTCCCAATACCCGGAAACTTCTGTTTCTGTCCAGAAAGGATGATTTTCCGGTAAAGTTAAAGCCGTAAAACACATAAACATCCAGTACGGACTGGCAGAGCAACTATAAGGTTGTATGCATGGTTTAAACGTACCGTAAAATCCTAATGCCGGAACACCCAGCGTTAAAAAGTCGGGATGCGTGGTAAACTGTAATAAAGAACTGGAGGCTACTCTACGTGCTTCGCCTGGTGTAACAGGAGATGCTATATCGCCTAAAAATTGTGCCGGCATACAGGCATTGGCCCCCAGACGATATAAAATACTACGGCCGTACATATTAATCTCTCCATTTTTACCAAATAGCGTTGCGTAGTTTTTATAAAAATCAGTCATGTGCGATTCAACAATTGCAGCACGTGCAGGATCTTTTTCTTTGCCATACATTTTTAACCATACATTGTTATACAGTTGAAATACATGCATGGTGTAATAATCGTAACTATGGTCGCGGTACCAACCGTCCCCCACGTAACGAAGGATAAGATTATCCATGTGGGCATTCATTATTGACTGGTTATAGTCATATTCATAATAGGATAAAAATGTCATCATCATTACGTTGAAATAGCGCCAGTTTTGCCCGTAGGTATAAGACACTGACCAATCTCTAAACGTATCTGCTACTTCCTTCTTTTCCTCTTTTGAAAGAAAATTCCAGAATGCATCCGGAGCTATCAGATTCCACATTGCAAGGTTACCAAGTTCGCAAGTTGACTGGTAGGGTCTCGAAAAATTACTGGTTTCACCAATATAATATTCACATTCTTTATTGGTGAGTATCTGTAAAAAGTGATACTTGTAATAATCCTTTAAATTAATACCATTAATGGTTAAATCAGGATTTTCGGCAATAAGGGGAGCAGCAATATTAAACGTCCTGGCTACCGCTTCAAATACGGCAGCTTCTACTTTATGCGTGCTGAATTCCGGGTAGGTGATACCTGGAAATTTAGGAAGCAGCATTGGGTCTTCAAGGTTATTTACATATTGAAAAGCACCTTCCAGCATGTGTATTCCACACTTTATCCATTCGTCACGAGACATACCTGTATAAGGAGAAAGCTCCTTGTCAGGATTCGTTATATTAAAAGGAGCTTTGTAAAATTGCTTATAATCTTCGTTCCAATTATCACCTTTTACCCAAAGCATATTTTTAGCTTCCATTTTGTTTTGAGCCTTGATGCTTGCTGCAAATACGACTATTGTTAAAATGAAAGTCAAAATGCCTGTTGATTTTTTATACACGTTCCTATTATTTTTTAATGTTTTCGTAAAATCGTTTCATTACATAAAAAGCTTTTTTCTTGTTTCCGGTTTCAGAAATTAACCCTTTTCGATTCCAGCCATCCTGAATATCAGGTAATTGACGTAGTGGTGTTTGGAAGTCTACCAATATCCAGGGTGTCATGCCTACCAATCCGTCAATTTTACTCAGCATTTTTATATTCTCCTCGTACATAAACTCCTGGTATTCTTCTGACCAGCGTGTTTCCTTATCGGCATGAAAACCGGCTAATGCACCACCACCAAATTCACTGATTATGACCGGCTTATTGTACGCTATTTTAAAGCTTTTTTCACGGCAAGTCTCAGGAGTACCTTCGTACCATCCAATATAGTCATTAAAGCTAATAATATCGAGTACTTCTCCAAGTTTATCGCTTACAGAAAGCACATCATTTTCAACGCCTTCCCAACCATCTTTTCTGCATGCTGCACTTAACAATCTGGTGCTGTCAAGTGACCTTACATGTTCAGCTACTGCCGTCAAAAATTTCATGCGCTCCGGTGTTTCTTGAGTTTCGTTAGCGATTGACCAGATAATAGTTGAAGCTCTGTTTTTGTCTCGCCTGATCAGTTCTGAATATTGTTGTTTTGCTTTTTCAAGTACTTCTTCACTCTTCCAGTTAATGCCCCAATAAAGTGGCAATTCTTCCCAGACAAGCATTCCCGTTTCATCGGCTAGCTTCAGGATATTTTCCTGATGCGGGTAGTGCGCCAAACGCACAAAATTACAACCCATCTCTTTTGCCCAACCCAATAACAATCTGGCATCTTCCATGGAGTTGGCACGGTCTTTTTTTATAGGGTTTTCGTCGTGAATTGAAATTCCTTTTAGAAAAACTGGCTGACCATTAAGGAGCACTTCCTTGTTTCGGGTTTCTATTGTTCTAAAACCAATTTTGTCTGTTAACTTATCTTCACCGGCCGTTACAACGACATCGTATAATTTAGGATTATCTGGCGACCACAAGTTTAACTTGCTAGTTTTTAATGAAAAATGTCCTTCCCCGTTTTTGATGGCAATTTCTGTTGAAAGCGCTAGCTCTGGTATTACAACTTTAGCAACAGTGGCCGGTTTTTCTCCCGCTAACTTTATTGAACCTGTAATTATTTTAGACTTTTCGAGTAAGGAATTTTTGTCCATGTGTATGGTGAAGTCGTCGATATAATTTTGAGGAACTTCGACCAACATTACATCACGGGTTAGTCCACCATAGTTGTACCAATCGGTACTCATAGCGGGTATATTGTTCCACTCACGACGATTACTTACACCAACAATTACGAAGTTGTCTTTCGCTTTAATTTTATCAGTCACCTCGAAACTAAAAGGTGTAAAACCACCTTCGTGAACACCTATTTTCGCTCCATTGATAGTAACCGTTGTTTTGTAGTTGGCACCAGCAAAGTATAAAAACACCCTTGAGTCGTTCAATTTGGGGGTAAAATCAAAAGTTTTTCTGAACCACATGCTACCCTCGTAGTAATACAATTTATCTTGCTGAGCATTCCAGGAACCCGGAACATATAGCGTTTGTGCATCGTCGAAACTATACTCGATTCGCACTGTTTTATCTGCCGGCTTTACATTTTCCCACAAGGGATTAAAACCAATGCGACCTGTTTCGTATTGGTCGATAATATATTTCCATTTCCCATTCAGAGACGTTGTTGAACGAGACTCTATGCCCTGAATGGCATTTTGAGCACTGATTATTGGGGCTAAATTCAACAATAGCATTAAAGCAATTAAACATTTCTTTTGCATTTTTTTTGTATTTAAAGTTACGTTTTTAAAAGGATTTAGGACCCGAACCACTAGTGCCTTCGGCATTAAATAACTGGGCATATTGATCAACGTAGGAACAAGGCATTGCCTTGTTCCTACGTTGATCTGTTAACTTAAATTTCTCTACCATCTTTTTTGAATTTTTCAAATACTTTAGCGTGTAATACCTATGCATCAGAAGGACCGATTAACCAATAAACTGATTAACAATTATTTACAAATAGTGTATTTATTTATGAATTTTAAATTACTTTATTAAACACCATGAAATAAACACACCATCAGATCTATCAAGCACCCTTAACCTTTATACATAGAAATTTAGTGCCGAAGGCACTAGTGCGCCACTCGGGATGAAATTATAGTTATTTCCTGCGTTGGAAATCCGTCAGCTTTAGCGATTACTTTTATCGCTCCTGACTTTTTAGTGGATTGAATAATAGCTAAACAACGACCTTTGTCAGTTACAATTGTATTTGACTGAAAATCCTGATTGTTTTCCCACGCTCCATTATCAACGCCCAGCATTCTGGCTGCTCCAGTAATTTCAAATTCTATTTGCGTGTTTTCTGTTTTCACTGGCCTTCCTGCCTGATCTATTAATTGAATAACCAAATGAGCAACATCATAAGCATCGGCTTTAAGTTCCCTGGTATCTGCGGTTAAGGTAAATTCGGTGGCGCTAGTGGTCGTTTCAATTTTTGCGGTAATTTCCTGTCCCGTAAAACCTGCTTTTGCAGTAATGGTGCCTGATTGGTAGGGAACTACCCAACGAAAAATACGATCCGGACATTCCGACATACTTCTATAGCCCAATGATTTTTCATTTAAAAACAACTCAACTGTCGCATAATTAGAAGTGACCTCTATTAGAATGTTTTCCCCTTTTTTATAATTCCAGTGCATATTCGCATCTTCCCACCGATACTGTTTATCCTGACGAAGAACCGCTTGTCCAGAAAGGCTATCCATCGTAAATTTTGATTGTTCAAGTGGAAGCGTACCGATCGAAATGTGGGGTTCATTTTTCCATATACTTTTAAAATAATTCCAGCCTTGCACTTTAAAGCCAGCGAGATTGAGCATATCTCCCCAGGCACTTTTTTGTGGCCATTTATCATCTCGTTCACCAATATAGTCAATCCCCGTCCACATAAACATACTAAAAACACCCGGGTACTCGAGAACCTGTTTCCAGTCATCCCAGGTTCCGGGACATTCATTAATGGTAACTTGTTGATGAGGAAAATAAGTCTGCGCCCAGGGGATAACGGGATTGCGATAGCTGTAACCCACCTGATCTACGGCATCAGCATATCCGCTAACGTGGCTTACCTGTGGTAAAATCAGATTGGCGGTCGTCGGTCTAGTCGTATCTAGTTCTTTTACCCATTTGTTTAGTTTTTGCGCTGTTTCGGTCAGGATATATTCCCCTTTTTCCCATTCATCGTAGCGTTTTTTTAATTCCTCCGGAGAAAACATAGGTGGGCTTCCCCAGAACTCTCCTGCATTTTGCGGATCATTCGGGTCTTCCCAGAAGCCCGTGATATATCGGTAGTGTAAATACGTCCATTCTATTTCGTTGCCAATACTCCATTGAAAAACACTTGGATGATTTCGATCTCGTAACATGGTGCGGGTCAGATCACTTTTGGCCCACTTTTGAAAATGTTCTACATACCCACGCGTAATCCGGTCGGTGTGTCGATCATGATAGTTTAACCGTTTATCCTTGGCATAGTCAAATTCGTCAAAAAATTCATTTTGCACCAAAAAACCTAACTCATCACATAGGTCTAAAAACTCCTGAGAGAAAGGATTGTGGGAAGTTCGGATGGCATTGACCCCTGCCTCTTTCAGCAATTGTAATCGACGCTTCCAAACACCTTTTGGCACCGCCGCTCCCACTAATCCACCATCGTGATGCAGACAGACTCCTTTGATCAGGGTTTCTTTTCCGTTTAAAAAAAAACCTGCTCCCACCTTAAATTCGATATCCCTTATTCCAAATGGGGTTATGTATTCATCTATTACTTTTCCATCCTTTAAAATTTCCGTAATTGCCTTGTACAGGTAAGGTTGGTCAAAATGCCAAAGGCTGGGATTTGTCAGGGATATTTTTTGTGTAAATTTATCCTGGGTGGCGGCACCGATGGTATACTGGTTCGATACTTCGCCCACTATTTTACCGTTGGCATCCATTATTTTGGTAGCGAGGGTAAAAGAATTATTCTCCGCGTTCTGGTTATTAATTTCAAGGTTAATATTTACCACCGCCTGATCTTCACTAATCTCCGGCGTGGTCACAAAACTTCCCCAAATTGGAATATGTAATTTATCAACAGTTACCAGTTTTACATTCCGATAAATACCACTACCGCTGTACCAACGGCTGTCCCCATAACGAGAGTGATCAACGTGAACACTTATAACATTTTTGGTACCGTCGGTCTTTAAAAAATCGGTGAGTTCAAAATAAACCGGAGAATAACCATACGGATTTTCACCCAGTAACTGGCCGTTTAGCCAAAAGGTGGCGTTGTTATATACCCCGTCAAATAAAATAAATGTACTTTTTTGAGTGGGATTAACAGGCGTCTCAAAATGCTTTTGGTACATACCCACTCCTCCGGGCAGGTAACCGGTAGCTCCTTCTAGATTTTGGTCAAATGAATGCTCGATACTCCAGTCATGTGGTAATCGGATATCCCGCCATTTAGCATCATCCAGTGGAATTTTTTTAGGGATTTCTGTATCTTCCAGCAAAGTAAATTTCCAATCAAAATTAAAATCAGTACTTCGAAGAATCGTTTCCTTTTTTTGAGTAAATGATATTAATAAGATGACGGCAGGAATAATTAATAGGTATTTTTTCATGTTCGGTTATATCTAGTGAAAAAGCAAGCAATAAAGGTCGTTGATACATTCGTGGACCATTAGCATATATGATTCGATAGCTAATATAAATGATTAATTTGACTTACGGTAATCATTTCAAATTGGTATGCATTTTTAGAACCAGCCCACATGAATAAATCATTTGAACAACAATCGGAACCATACCAATCCCGGCATTTTGTTTATCTTTCAGAAATTTGAAGAACAAAATACTCGTGATCCTTCTAACAATAAACCACTTTTTATGAATTTTGGAACCATTGACCTAACCGTATTCTTTGGATATATTTTTTTAGTGGTAAGTTTTGGTATTTGGCTAGCCAGGAAAAGTGGTCATCAATCTTCTAAAGACTACTTTTTAGCCAGCGGAGCACTTCCCTGGTGGGCGGTAGGCGGATCATTAATTGCCTCTAATATTTCAACCGAACAGATTCTGGGCATGAATGGCGCTGGTTTTGTCATGGGTTTGGCCATTAGCGCTTATGAATTATTGGCGGCTGTCACACTTATAGTTGTAGCCAAGTTTTTCTTACCGGTCTTTTTAAAAAACGGTATTTACACCATGCCGCAATTCCTTGAGCAACGATTCAATAATAGTGTTCGCACCATTATGGCCGTTTTCTGGGTAGCTTTATTCCTGTTAGTCAATGTGACTTCTATATTTTACCTGGGAGGTTTAGCCATAGAAACCATAGCAGGAGTGGATCTTATTTACGGTATCATTTTTCTGGCACTTTATTCTGCCGTTTTTTCCATTTTCGGCGGGTTGAAAGCAGTGGTATGGACCGATGTCATCCAGGTAGTCGTGCTGGCTCTTGGTGGATTTATGGCTTCCTATTTTGTCGTCTCGGCGGTGGGCAATGGTGGCTTCTTTGGGGGGTTAGCAACGCTTTACGAGCGAGTTCCCGAAAAATTTGATATGATTCTTTCAAGAAATAATCCTTCTTATAGCGACCTTCCCGGCATCGGCGTACTCATCGGTGGGATGTGGATTGCTAATTTGTACTATTGGGGCAATAATCAATATATCATTCAACGAGCATTAGCTGCAAAAAATATCAAGGAAGCCCAACGCGGGGTAGCGTTTGCGGCTTTTTTAAAATTATTTATGCCTTTAATTGTTGTAATACCCGGAATAGCGGCTTTTGCGCTCTCCGCTGATATCGCAAAACCCGATCAGGCTTTTCCCTGGGTACTCAATAATTATGTAGGAGCAGGTTTTAAGGGGTTGGTCTTTGCAGCGTTGGTCGCCGCCATCGGTTCTTCCATTAGTTCGATCGTCAATAGTATTTCTACGATATTCACTTTGGATATTTACAAGGTACTCTTTAACAAAAATGCAGCGGACCAACACTACGTCCATGTCGGAAAAATTACTGCTGCCTTATCGTTGCTGTTTGGCGTTCTGATTGCTCCTGCTTTGGGAAATCTCGATCAGGTATTTCAATATATACAAGAATATACCGGGTTTATCAGTACCGGAGTAGTAGCCGTATTTATCTTCGGAATTTTCTGGGGAAGAACTACTTCAAATGCAGCTTTGGTTGCTATATTATTGTCTGTTCCGATCAATTTTGCTTTAAAGAATTTTTTTAGTGTACTTCCTTTTTTAGATCGGACGGCAGCCACCTTTCTATTATTATCCCTGATTATCGTCGCCATTTCCTTAAAAGAAACGCCGGCCAGGCAAGTTACCAACGTAAAAGATTGGCAACATCGCTGGTACATCATTGGCTTTATAACCCTGATTTCACTTTCATCTGGAATTAATATGTTATTTGCAGAAGGTAATATTCCTGATTGGTTTAGTTATTTGATGATTGCCATTTCTCTCTGCTTAATGCTTGTTTTATTGCTTGAAAGAAATGGCAACCATGTTAAAAAAATCAATGTGGAAGAAGATCTTTTCAAAACAGAAAGTCTTTTCAATATCACTGCTTTCTGCGTGATATTAATATTGACGTTCATTTATGTAGCCTTTTGGTAAGATCAACGCTTAGGAACGAGGATTAAATAGATTCAGAAATTTCTGAATCTATTAGATCGTTGTTCCTAAAATAGTCAACGCACTACTCTAGCGTCCAGGTTCTTACCCAATCAATTCTCATCGTATTTATAGAATCATCTGATAATTCATTTTGTCCGGGAAGACCACCCAGCCAAGGTTCATCAACGGTCCAAAGGTCAAAAATGATTTCTAACTCTCTGGTAAATTCTCTCTCCACATATGTTTGACCAGATTTATCCTTGCCAACCAATACCCGGCCAGCAGGTTCTCCGTCCAAATAAAACTGAATATTTTTGGAATCCTTCCACCATACCCCAAACGTATGATAATCCTCATTCCATTTCACCCCTTTAAGTGGGTTTGCATCTGACAAGCCAGATTGTTTAAAATTATCCGCATCTCTTATGGTAACCGGGGTGGCATCTGAATCAGCATGAAAATACTGTGAATTCATCTGCAAAGGAAAATCGGGTTGACAGCCACAAGAAGGTCTGGAATTATTTTCAATAATATCAATTTCATCTCTATTATTGATATCCCCGTTATTTAACCAATACGTATTATAAGCTGAAATATGAGCCGTTTTTATTCTCGACTCCGTATACATTGGATAGCTAATCTCCGCTCTGGAATGAATTCTGGCGGATTGAAACCATCTACCTTCTGGATTATCTACATTTAGCGTAGCTTTTATCCATAAATTTCCATCGGCCACCCCTGAGTTGGTATTGGAATTAGACATAAAAACCGGCACACCATAGTTCCAGGTGGTCTTAAACCATTTCTCGGCATCCCATTCATCAAATTCATCAGACATGCTTTCCACTTTAACCCACGCTTTTCCTTCGGGGGTTGTATCGTCGAGGGACACAAAGGATGGTTGGTTGGGGTCTATATTGGCAAAATCTTCGGCTGTAAGGCCGGAAGGTGCTGGAACAAAAGGGTCTTCTACTTCAGTTTCGTCCTTGCAACTATTTAACGTTATAAATAAAGGCAATAAAAATAGCAACGGTATTATTTTGCTGAAAGCATTTCTACAGATTGACATACATTTTTTTTTATTAATTAAAAATTTGGATTATGTTGTGGCCTTTACTAATGGCGCTTACATATATACCGCTTTTATATTTAATCATTCTTGCATCCAGCTAGACAATAACTGAACAACTCAGGTGGAAACAGGGAAGAAAATCGGGTTCGTCTAATTATGTCAAAGCAGTTATTTCTTTTCATCGTCCATCGTTTTACGTTTATGGCCAACGTACTCACTGGGCACGATTCCGTATTGCTTTTTAAAACACTTGGAGAAATAGGAAGCCGTATTAAATCCGGTTTTGAACATGATTTCTTTGATGGTAAAATCACTTTTTTCCAATAGCTGTACCGCTCGTTTAAGTCGAATGGTCCTGATAAATTCACTGGTTGATTGTCCGGTTAGGGCCTTAATCTTCAGATATAATTTACTTCTGCTAATATACATATCTTTGACCAGTGCTTCTACATTATATTCGGCGTCGGACATATGATCTTCGATGAGGTCCATGGCTTTTTTAAGAAACTCTTCATCCACCGTAGTAACGGTAATTTCGCTGGGTTCAAGAATAATTTCCTGACGAAATCGCGACTTTAATTTCTCCCGCTGACCATATATGTTAATAATTTGCTGTTTTAAAATATTTAATTGAAAAGGTTTTTTAACATAAGCATCTGCTCCCGTTTCAAGTCCTTCTATTTCACTTTCAGACGTCATTTTTGCGGTTAGCAATACCACCGGAATATGACTGGTACCCGTATTGGATTTTAAGGTTCGACACAGGGTAATACCGTCCATCTCAGGCATCATAATATCACTGATAATGATGTCTGGCAAAGATGATTTGGCAAGTTTCAAACCTTTAACGCCGTTTTCTGCCTCAATAATTCGAAAATCATTTTCAAACCCGATTCTGATAAATTTCCGAATATCGGCATTATCGTCAATAAATAGCAAAAGTGGAAGCTCTGGACTTGTCATGACTTCCTCCGTAGAGGCATCCAGCTGAGGAATACTCGAAGGTTTCTCGGGAGAAAAATATTCCAGTGGATCGGTTGTAAACTGATGGCTTGCCATTTTTTTATTGACAATTTCTCCTTTGGCAAAAACAGTTTTATTCATCGGTAATTTCACCTTAAAACTCGATCCCTCCCCTAGCTTACTGCTGACACTAATTGATCCATAATGTCGCTTAATCAAGCTCTGGGTAAAGGACAATCCAATGCCCGCTCCGTCTTTGGTAAATGGTTCGTCGTCCTCTTTAAAAAATCGCTCAAAGATTCTTTTAACTGTTCTCGGAGCAATGCCAGTACCAGAGTCTATAATTTCCATCTCCAGATATTGAGATAATACGTTCTTTTTTCTGGTCGTCGCCGGAAAATTATTCACTTCTCTTAACATTACTTTTATCGAGCCACCGTCGGGGGTAAATTTGAATGCGTTGGAGAGCAGATTGTACAAAACCTTTTCTATTATATTCTGATCAAACCATAAGTATATTTTTTCATCTTCACTTGTTACCTGCAGATCAATGTTGTGCTTATTGGCCAAAAATTGAAAAGGCTCGGTGGCTTCTCTGACAAATTTCACCATATCTCCCTGCCGTGCTTCAAGGTTTAATTTTCCTTGATCCAGTTTTCGGAAATCCAGCAACTGATTGACCAATCTCAACAGATACTTTGAATTTTTGTACATCAAATGATATTGCTGGCTGGTCTGCTCGGTCGTCTGATTTTCTCCGCTCCGAATCAAGTTTTCCAACGGCGCAATAATCAGGGTTAAGGGAGTCCTGAATTCGTGAGAAATATTGGTAAAGAATCGCAATTTTAAATCATGAATTTCTTCTCTTTGTTCTCGCTCCAGACGTTCTACTTTTAATTGGTGCTTTTCTTTAATTCCAATAAGCTCGTACCGCCGATAAATCCATAACAAACCAACTCCCAGCAAAAAATAAAAAAGAAAGGCCAGCAAGGTCAACCAAATGGGAGGTTGAATAATGATGTGTAGCTCCGAAAATGATTCCGTGATTATACCGTCTGCGTTGATGGATTTTACTTTAAAGGTATAGGATCCCGACGATAAATTAGTGTAAGTTACATTACGGTCTTCGGTAGAATAAGCAGACCATTCGTTTTCAAAACCTTCTAGAATATGAGCATACTGGATTTGTTCCGAAGCAGTATATTCCAGCGTAGCAAATTCTACCGAAAAATTATTTTCGTTGTACCCCAGGTTTATTTTATCTGTGTAGGGCAACGCCTGAGATAAAATGATACCATTTTCTCCGGAGGTACCGGGTTCCACTCTTTTATTTAATACTTTGAGTGCCGTAAAAACGACGGGCGAGTAAGATTCTTTCTGAATGATATTTTCTGGATAAAAACTGTTAAATCCGTTTACCCCGCCAAAAATCATTTCCCCCTTTGCGGTTTGCCAGGCTGCTACCTCTAAAAATTCATTTCCTTGCAAACCATCGTTCTTGTTATAGTTTTGAAAAATTTCTTTGTCTGGATTAAATCTGGTGAGTCCTTTGTTAGTGGCAATCCAGAGATGGCCATTCATATCTTCTAATATACTTTTGACCGAACCATTTGGTAATCCATCTTTTTCCGTGTAATTCCGAAAATGCGCAACTTTCCGTTCTTCCTGAATAAATTTATTTAATCCTCCACCAAAGGTTCCAATCCAGATGTCTCCCTTACTGGATTCCACAATATCCAGGATGTAATTATGACTCAAACTACTTTCATTACCAGGGATATTTTTAAAAACCTCAAATTCAGGCTGAGCATCTTCAAGCTGAGACGCAGGTATTTTATTTAGACCATCACTCGTTCCAACCCAAATATTTCCACGACTGTCTTCCAGTATTTTTCGGATGATATTATTGGAGAGGCCATTGGGTTTTTGAATATCAGCAATAAAAAGTGATTTTTCGAAACCACTACCATCTGCTTTCGGTATCCAGCGATGTAGTCCACCATTATAAGTCCCCAACCAGATATTTTGGTCCCGATCCTGAAGAATGGAGAATACTGAGAATAAAATCTCATTTATCGGCTCGGGCTTTCCATATGGTTTTTCGGTGATGTCTATCCTACTCAAGGTCGGGGAGTCCTCCGAGCCGATATACAACCATTTTTTTTCGCCAATTTTTATCTCGCAAAGAGCAAAAGGACGTTGCGGGTTTTTAAAATTATCAAAATCCTGATAATCTTCTCCTCGATTATTCGCATCCTGTAAAAACAATCCATTTCCTTCTGTTCCAATCCATAAATTATTTTTACTATCTTCTAACACGGAACGGATTTTTTCGTAGCCACTATTTGTTTGGGACAGTTTTCCAAAATGATTAAAAGCTTTCCGATCAGGGTCAAATTTGTTAACGCCCCCACCATTGATCCCAATCCAGATAATTCCGGTTCGGTCTTTGAAAAGGGATACAATCAGATTTTTACTCAGACTACGGGGATTGCGTAGATCGTGGGAATATGTCGCCTCTAGTCGAGGGGCGACAGATCTGTCGCCAGCTTCAAAATGATGTAGTCCGGCATAAGATCCTACCCAAATGCTATTTTCATCATCGATAATGATATCCTGGATGTTTTGAATTGAACTGACCTGTTCAAAGGCTAAAGCGTTCCCTTCTCCGGTCTGATAATATAGACCATTATTCGTACTAAAAATCAATTTTCCATACAGATCAAATTCCAGCGCGGAAACATTAACAATACTATTGCTTTTATCAAAATCCACTTTTTTAAAAGTAGTCTGCGCTAAACCTTCTGCCATATTACCTACAAATAACCCCTGCGAACATGCCAGCCAGATATTTCCTTTTCTATCTTCTTTGATGTCTAGTATCCGATTGACTTCTCCGGTGGACTTGACTTTAATTCGGGTAAATCCCAGGTTCTTTCGGGCTGGATCAAAGACGTTTAAATCTCCAATTGTACCAATCCAAACGCGGCCTTTTGTATCGGTATAAATGGAAGTAACCGAATTATCAGATAAACTGGTAGAGTCATCGGGAATGTTTTTGTAATTAGTAAACGCTGCTGTTCTGGGATCAAAACTACAGATACCCGAACCAGTGGTGCCCACCCATAAGTTACCTAAAGAATCCTCATCAATTCTAAAAATTAAATTACTACTAATACTTTCCTCTTTATTAAAATCGGGGGTATAAATCGTGAAATTATAGCCATCATATTTATTCAACCCGTCATTGGTTCCAAACCACATAAATCCTTTACTATCCTGAAGGATACAATTGACCACGTTTTCGGAAAGACCATCATCGGAATCAATCTGCTGAAATAAAGGCTGGGCCTTAATAGTAAAACAAAGTAATATGCTTGTTACTAGTATTAAAATTGATTCAAAACCCTTAGTATTCATTGCTATCTTTTTTACTGAACTTTCATAAAAAACGGGCTTTTTCAGGAAAATACAAAATATAATTTAATTTTGTCCATGTTCAAACTGGTTTCATCTATTTCTCCATACTCCGGGACTTTTCTTCCAGCTCAAATCCGTTTAATACGATTGGTATATCTTTTTGACTCCCAAAATTAATCAGGATTGGATGATTACCATCAGCATAAATCGTAAACGCTGCGTGGGCAGGATTTTTTGAAAATAAATCGCCAGCACTTAAAGCCACTGATTCCCTTGCCAGTCGCTGCTTTCCCCGGGCATCGGTCACCTTAATTTGCAGCGTCGCTGAGGAAGGCTTCAACTTCTTATTATAATGATGATACGTTTTCAGGTGATAGATGCCTTTTGGCAGCGCGTCTATTTTCAGGGTTAATGTACCCGCTGCGGGAAGCTGTAAACCATCTAACGCCAGGTAAGGCAAATTTCCCGATAACCCCCAACCGGCAAACCAGCTCATTTCCTGATCAGCCGATAAGGTATATTTGCAAGCGTCGAATATCTTCGAAGAAAATGTTTCTTTGACTGCATCTTCTCCAACCCATCCCGTCCATCCAAATTGTAAAAACTCACTGGTGACCGAAGTAGCGATATGCTCCCCAAATTCAAAGGCGGCTACTGCTCCTGAATTAATTTGTTTTAAACTGGAAGACAAATCTATTTGCTCCTTTTTCAAATTATAAATAGGCCGCGCCCGCGCCAAAATCTGATCGTATTCAAAATGGGTCGTGGTGATCTCGTCGCTGGCAGCTGGCAACCCTTTAGCAGTGGCCGTCACGGTAATCTTTCCTGGCTGCGTAGTTGATTGCAGGTAGGCCGTTGCCACTCCATAAAGTGGACTTTTTGGATTGGCATCGATGTCTGGATGTTCGATTAATTTTCCTGCTCCGGATACCTTAAAAGTAACCTCGTCGGTAGCACTGACCACCCGTTCACCATTTTTATCCAAAAGATAACATTGTACCATTTTCAGGTCAGAGCCATTCGCAAAAAATGACCGATTATCTGTCTCAATTTCCACCTTCAACTGGACTGGTGCACCCGGAAAGTGTCGCGTATGGGAAACCACTAATTGATTATTCAGAAATCCTTTGGCCGTAAGGGTACCGCTGGTCCAGGCATAATCAAAAGTAAAACCGGGATGATCCAGATACAATAAATTAGGAGTATTATTTGGAAATTTACTTTCAACGAGCGTTTCATTATGGTATAAATCAATCCGCTGACAATTACTAAAAATGACCAGTTTGCCATCCTTCGATACGCGCTCATCCGCAAGGTATATCATCGGTTTTTGCGTTAATTCGGATTGATACCAATAATATGGTGGATTGGGAACCCGATAGGCCGACCAAATTCTTCGAGTACCATAAAGTGCGGTATTTTTAAAAGTCTGATAGTCGTGAGCCGTCCATGCCGCCACCCCGATCAGGTTAGCCATCTGCTTGGATTTACTTACTTCAAATTGATTTCTACTAGCATCATCAGAATTACCATGCTCGCACAGATAGGTCAATTCGTTGGCTAAAATGGGCATATTTTGATAATCCATGGGTGCATAAATATCGGTCACCCCCGAATGTCGGGGTCCGGTCCAGGGTGCTCCATTGGAGGCGGTCGGTCGGGTAGGATCTTCTTCTTTGCAAGCGTAGTGCAATCTTTCGACCGGGCCCCGATGATTAATGGCTGCTCCCCACATTATCACCGACGGATGATTACGATGGTTTCGGACCATGCGGCGGGTAGCTTCTTCGAGTCGGTCCATCCAGATCGAATTGCCTATGCCGATCCAGGTGGGTGGTTCTTCAAAAACCATTAACCCCAGTTCATCACAAGCTTCCAGGAAAGCATTATCGTGTGGATAGTGTGCAAGTCGGACCGAATTAAATCCCGCCTGTTTAAATTGCCAGGCATCTTTCCAGTGTAAGGAATTAGGGACCGCGTCTCCAATAAACAAGTGAGCCTGATGTCGATTGACACCTATCAATTCTACATCTTTTCCATTTAATACAAATCCACGGTTAGACAAAATAGCAATGCTCCGGATTCCCAATGGACTTTCTAAATTATCCACCACCTGATCCCCGTCCAGTATCGTCGTATGTACCCGGTACAGATAAGGGGTCTCAGGACTCCATAAATTAACTTCTTCGGTAATACCGCCAACTTGCGAAAAAGTATGATCAGATCCGGCAGGTAATTGCCGTTCCGACCTCATCATTAAGACTACCTTTCCTGTCTGATCGATGATTCGAGTAACTACCTTACAACGCTTGGTGGCAGCTGTTTCATTTTTAATATTGGTTTTAACCTGAATGGTGGCATCTTCTGCCGTTACGGTGGGAGTGGTAACAAAAACGCCCGCCTGCTTTTGTTCCCATGGAAAAGTAATGTGTAGAGGATTTGTTACCACTAGATAAACATCCCGGTACAGCCCCCCCCATTTAATATAATCGTACCGATCCCCTTCTGGCGGAATATTACTGTTTCTCCGATTATCTACGCTTAAAATAATCTCATTCTCCGCTCCGTCCATTTTTACAAACTCGGTTATATCGAAATGAAAAGGGGTGTAACCGCCAACGGAATGTTCTCCGACGTAATCGCCATTCACCCACAGCTTGGTCACCTGATGTGCTCCCTCAAATTCTAAAAATACCTTCTGTCCTACCGGAGCATCTACTTTTATTTTTCGCTTATACCAACCTACCCAGCGATGAAAAGTCAATTGATATTCGTCGTCTGTACTATCATCCTTGGTGGTGGATGTCAGCTTTAGACTATGAGGAATCGAGACCGTTTCCCAGGTTACTTGCTGAGGTGGATTTGTGTGAAATTCTTTTTTTCCTTGATCCAGGTAATACTGCCAGTCATTTAACAAGACTATTTTTTGTCTATTTTTTTCCTGGAAATTCTGCGCTGATTTTTGGGCAAAATTCTGATTAAAACTGAATAATAAAATTAAAATGGTAGTACATCGTATGTTCATAGTTGTAAAATGTTTTTATTATTTAACTCATTCCTTATATTACAGGTTGGCATTTTTCTTTTACAATTCAATTATTTCTCATCCTTATTGCTCGTCGCGCTAACGCGCTATCAATGATATAGCATCTAAATATGTGTCAGCAGAGGCCGAGGCAGTAACTCTGATATACACTTCCGTGGAATTTCCAGAATTAAAAGTCAAATTTTTCGGAGTCCATTCGGCCTCCGTTTGTGTAACACTTTTAAATTCAATCGCCTCTACTTCCAGATTTCCGCTCACCACTTTAGCATTCCAGTCTAATTGGTAGTCGGTGTTTTTCTCCAGGGCTACTTTTTGGATAATACTTCCGCCGTCTCTTAAATTGAGATTGATTACTCCCTCGTTGAGGTTGGTAGTTTGGGCATTCAAATTAACGATTCCTTTCCAGCGCCAATACTGTGTACCATTTTGCTCAAACGAACCATTGTTCAGTATTCCCGAATCAAAGAAAGTTTCCGCTAGTTTGTACGTTCTGACAAAATCGACCAGCATAGTATTTCTGCCGTCATCTTTCAGAGAAGCAATAGTAGGTAATCCGTCCCAGGTAAATACCTCGGTGTCAAAAATCATAAATAGATTTTCATCAAAATCTACCCTGGGGGTTATTCTCATGACCTGCTCACCATTGTGGTAAAAAAGCAGCGTTTTGGGATCTTTCCACCATACGCCATAAGTATGAAATTCATCACGCCCCCGTGTATCCATCTGAACCTCTGCGGCCAGATTGTCCAGTCCTTCGTGTATCCCGTAGTACCAGGTATTGGCGTGATATTCGTGTGCTTTATCTTCTTCCTTTGCTGGAATGGAGGAATGCCCAATATGTTCGATGACATCTATCTCTGAAAAATCTCCCATCCTGAACCAGAAAGAAGAGGTCATGGATAAATCCGAAGCTTTCATCGAAGCCTCGTAATAATAACCCGGCTGAGCGGACCTGGTCTTGGAAGTCATACTCGCAGCATCGACCCAAATATCAGTTTCAGGATCGGTCACTTCGGACAGATCATCCACTCGGGAAGTGGATTTTAGTCTAAGAAAACCTCCATTCACAGTAGTATTTTCTCGCTTAAACGCACTGGGTGGGCGACCACTCCACACTGGGTGCAAGTCATTCCATTTTTCCAGATCGATCGACTCCCCATCAAACTCATCTGACAACAATTCTACCAGCTCCCAATTTTCAGTAAGCGGTGGAAAACCCTGTGCGTCCTTAAAATTTACCTGGGTTCTCGTATATCCATCAAAATAACTTGTTATAACGCGAGTAGGTTCTTCTTCTTCTGGCTCCATCCTATTCTTTCCACAGGAAAGGGTAAGCAAACCAATTACCAATAAGTATAGTAAACTTGATCTCGTAATTATCATAACTTTTATTCAATTGAAGAAAATAGAAAAAACTACTTGTAAATTATCCGTAATAGTAAACAATTTTGATATTAGCCAAGATCACCCATGATTTTATAAGCACAACATATGTCCATGGTGCCAACTATCTCTTCTTTTTTATTACCAATTTTCAGGAAAACACCCTGAAATAGTTGTATTTTATTCGGTCAAAAGCCATATTTTCAAAATAAATCATTTGTTCTATTAATTAAAACATTTGACATCCTGCATTGAAACATAATTATAAATCTTTGCAGCGTTATTAAACCTTTAAGACAAGAACAATATGAAAAAAATCAAACTATTATTTATTTGGCATTCTGAAACTTGCCTGATAACCTTATTAGCCTTTATGCTAACTGGAACTGTCCAGGCTCAGTCGTTGACCGTTACTGGAACGGTTTCTGACAAAACGGGTACGTTACCCGGCGTAACGATTATTGTTAAAAGTTCGGATAACGGAACAATGAATGGAACGGCTACCGATGTTGATGGTACTTATACCATCAAGGCTGAACCAACCGATATATTGATCTTCAGTTATACCGGATTCGCGCAACAGGAAGTTCCTGTTAATGGACAAACTCAAATAGATATTAATCTGGAAGAGGACGCCTCCATCCTGGACGAGGTAGTCGTAATTGGTTACAGTAGTGAAAGAAGAAAAGATTTAACCGGGTCTATTGTCTCGGTAAAATCGGAAGAACTGGACAAAATAAAACCAGTCTCATTTGAGCAAGGTCTGGCCGCAAAAGCTTCGGGCGTACAGGTGATCACCTCCGAAGGAGGACCTGGTGCCGGATTCAAAATCCGGATTCGGGGTGGATCTTCCATCAATGCCAGCAATGATCCATTGTACGTCATTGACGGATTTGCGATCAATGGTGCTCCACAGGGTACGGCAGTTGGTATTGGAAACTCTACGACCAGTCCGCTGGCAAGTATTGACCCCAGTACCATCGAATCTATTGAGGTTTTAAAAGATGCATCGGCTACGGCAATCTACGGTTCCAGAGGGGCCAACGGTGTAATTCTCATTACTACCAAAAAGGGAACCAGAGGAAGAGCTGATTTGAATTTTGAAACGTACACCAGTGTTTCTACGCTGACCCGTAAAATTGATCTGTTAACCGCTCAGGAGTTTGTGGACTTTCGAAACGAATATAGTCCCTGGAATCCTGATCTTACCGACGATCCGTTTGTGACCGCTTACCGAGATCAGTTTGGTAATGATATTGACCTAACCGATCCCCGGGTTATTTTGACCGACTGGCAGGACGAAATTACCAGACCTGGTTATACCCAAAATTATAAGCTATCCATGAATGGAGGGTCTGATAAGAGTTCTTACGCTGGGTCTTTATCCTACATAGATCAGGAAGGAATTATCAAAACTTCCGACTTTAAAAGGGTCGCGGGTAACCTTCGTTTGGACCAAAACATCTCGGATCGGTTAAAAGCAGGACTAAGTGTTAATATTGGATATACTAAAACCGGTGGAGTCGTTTCAGCGGCTACTGAAAACGCCAATGGTCGATCAGGAATTGTTACCAATGCCGTTTTATTCAGTCCGGCTCAGGGATTAAGCAGATTTGGTGACGCAGAATATGACGAAGACGGACGAATCGTAAGTTTGAGAGATGGTGATATTTCTAATCCCAACCGGATTCTGGAAGACAATATCAACCGTGGAAGAAGTTTTAATTCTTTTGGTAATATTTATATGCAATACCGAATTGCGACTGGACTGACCTTTAAATCATCCGTGCGAGGAAACTTGTTCGCCAGTAAAGGACAAGCTTATTATTCCGAAAAGTTTGGCTGGGGCCAAAGTGCCAACGGTAGAGCATTTACCAATAACTCACAGGGAGGAGGTATAACCATTGAGCAGAACCTGAATTATCGTAAAGTATTCGGAGATCACCGCATCGGAATTACCGCTGTTTACGAACAGCAAACCGGAAGTTTCCAAAGTATTAATGCTGCCTCTACAGGATTTGATTTACCGGGGGTTAACCTGGATAATCTGCAGAGTGCGAGCGTTACGCTTCCTACCAACTCTACTTTCTCAGATTTCTCTTTGCGGTCTTACCTGGGTCGAGCACAGTATGATTTTAAGGATCGTTACACATTCAACGTTAGTGCCCGTTATGATGGTTCCTCGCGATTTGCGGAGGGCAATAAATGGGGATTCTTCCCATCGGCCGGTGTTGCCTGGAAGGTTATCAACGAAGATTTCCTGAAAGATAACGAAAGTATCAGTAATCTAAAACTAAGAGCTAGCTACGGTGAAACGGGTAATACCGCCATCGGTTCTTATCGCTCTTTGGCTACGGCTGGCTTGGCAAGTAGTATTTTTAATGGAAACAACCTGGCAACGGGAGTGGCTATTACCCAATTACCCAACGAAGATCTGACGTGGGAAACAACGGCTCAATTTGATGCGGGTTTATCTTTGGGTCTTTTTAACAACAAGATTTCTGTGGAAGTTGATTATTATGTTAAAAATACTTCTGACTTGTTACTGGAAGTTCCACTTCCAACTACTTCGGGATATAAGACAGCATTTAAGAATCTGGGTTCACTTAAAAATTCAGGAATTGAACTTGCACTTAATACTGTAAATTATGAAAACAATGATTTCTCCTGGTCTTCCAGCTTTAATATTAGTTTTAATAAAAATGAAGTAACTGATCTAGGTGGTGCCGAAGAATTTTTCGTACGAGCAATCGGTGATAATCAAATTACGGATGACTACATCGTACGAGTGGGTCAGCCGCTAGGTTCTATTTTTGGTTTAGAAACCGATGGTGTTTATAACTACGGTGACTTTGCCGCTTTTGATGGATTAAGTGCGGAGCAGGCGGCAGATAAAATTTACGCTGACGCAGCGGCACAGGGTGTTCCATTTTATGATGTAGTATACGCCTTGAGAGATGGAGTCGTAACTTCAGCGGGTCAGCCGAATACGGAGATGTATCGTCCCGGATTACCAAAATTCGTGGATCAAAACGGAGACGGCCTGGTCGATTCTGAAGACCGAACCATTATCGGAAATGTAGTCCCTACCCATTTTGGTGGATTTACCAACAACTTTTCATACAAGTCTTTTGATCTTTCCGCTCTTTTTTCCTGGTCTTACGGAAATGATGTTTATAATAAAAACCTGTCTAGAGGAACAGCTCAGGCGATTCCATACTTTAACAAATATGGGCAAGTTCGCGACCGTTGGTCACCGGAAAATCCTGATACGGATATTCCTGCAATTTGGGGAGATGGAGATGCGGGCATCGCAGGTAATGCTTATTCTTCTTTCGTTGAGGACGGCTCTTTTTTACGACTTAGTAATATTACTTTGGGATATACCATCCCTCAGGCACGTATCGAAAAGTGGGGAATCAGATCTTTCCGAGTTTACGTTGCAGGTGATAATTTACACGTATGGACCAACTACTCGGGCTATGATCCCGACGTAAGTGTTGGTTTTAATCAATTGACGCCAGGCTTGGACGTAGACTCTTATCCAAGGGCAAAAACATTCAGAATAGGACTTAACGTTGGATTTTAAATTAAAAAATAAAAACAAAATTTACATATAATGAAAATAAGAAATTTTATAGGATTGGGAATGCTGTCTTTAGGTTTATCCCTATTCGTATCGTGTGACAAAGATTTTCTCGTGGAAGAACCCACCATCTTTGTAGATCCCAATGCTTTATTGGTAGACCAAAAAGGAGCGGAAACTTATTTGATTGGTGCTTACGATGCGGTGCAACGAGTAGTTAGCGCCGGATCAAATGGTATCAATGGCTGGAATATCCACTGGGGTACCGTAGCTGCAGACGAAGTGGTTTTACCACCCTGGGCCGGAGATCGAAAACTGATTTACATGCACCAATTGACCCCTACTAATAATATGATTCGGGGTATTTGGGAGGATTTGTACGTTTCGTTAAATCGGGTAAATAGTACCGTTGATCGAATCGGTGCCTTGACTGAAGATCAGATTGATATCGAAAATCGAGACCGGATGGTCGGTGAAGCGCGCTTCCTTAGGTCTACCATTAATTTTGCGCTGGTTTCTTCCTGGGAAAATATACCGCTAATTACCAGTGAAACAAGAAGCCTGAATGACCTGGAAGTTACACAGGCAACGCCCGAAGAGGTGTACGCATTTATCATCGAAGACCTGATTGCGGCTGCAGATGCACTACCCGCCGAACAGGGAGGTGGTCGTGCTACCAAAGGTGCTGCACAAGCCTTGCTGGGAAAAGTATATTTACAAATGACCGGTTTTCCTTTAGGTCAAAGAGACAAATTTGCGTTGGCTGCGGAAGTTTTAAAGGAAGTAATGGACAGTGGTGTTTACGATTTGCTGGGCAGCTATCCGGATGTTTTTACCCTCGATAACGAGCAAAGCATGGAGATGGTTTTTTCCATCGGAATGGATGGTCCGGGTAAAAATGAAGGTGGTCTATTAAGTACTTTTTATGGACCTAACGGAAATGTAAACAACGGCGGAGGCTGGGGTACTTGCTTTATCAATCATGGTTTTGAGGCAACTTACGACCGGGAGGATATCCGACTACTAAACAATGTCGCCAAGCACAATGCCAACGACTGGACACCGGAAGAAGGAATGATGAATCCGGCGGCTCAAACGATAGGAATGAATACCTGGAGAGGCTGGAAATGGCACGCAGAAAAGCCTAATAGCTATCCGAATGATACGCCTTTCGACAATCCGTACATTCGTTATGCAGATGTATTGTTGATGTACGCGGAAGCCTTAAACGGACAAAACACACTGACGCAGGATGTCCTGGATATTACCGTTAATCGTCTGCGGTCCCGGGCCAGAATGAATCCGGATGCAGTTCCCGCGATGGAGGTAGGAACACAGAGTGACAATGCCACAGAATTGTTAAGTGAAAGACGGAAAGAGCTTTGTCTGGAAGGATGGAGAAGAAATGATTTAATCCGTTTCGGCAAATACGAAGAAGCCATCTCTGGAATTTTACAGATGGGACCCAATGCGGGAAATCCCATCACCGAGTTTCAGGAGTTTGAAATTCGCTGGCCTATTCCCAATTCAGAAATTGAAATCAATCCAAATCTAAAGCAGAACCCTGGATATTAAGGAACGGTTCAAAATAACTATACACTTTTGACTGCTTTTTTAAAAATAAAACAAAATAAAATATGAAAAATATTCTTAACCATACATTGTTAAAAATTCACCTCGTAGGCTTTGCCCTTTTACTTTTACTGGTATCGTGTGAGAAAGAAACCAATGTAAGAGATGGTTTACGGGGCGTTACTTTCAAGGCTACGGCCGATGCGAGCGTAATTACCGTAGGAAATAGTATCGCATACATTGATTCGTCCGTAAACGTTGCTTCCCGGCAATGGACCTTTGAGGGTGGAAATTTGAATTCCTCAGATCAGGAAACGGTAGAAGTAACATATGACGAGCCAAGTCTGGATCCGGACGGAGAAGTGAGTAATGGTTTCTTAACGACACTGGCGGTTGAATTTATGGATGGCACAGACGAAGATAATGGTTTTAAGGTTCAGGTATTTCCTAGAATAGTCGCAAATTTTGGCGCTAATAAAACCAGTACTTTTTCGGGATCAACGATTGAATTTTCTGATTCGTCGCAATATGCCATTTCTGCTTTTGCGGAACGACAACTGCTGGATACTTACCAATGGGAATTTCCCGGAGGTATTCCGGCTACCAGTACGGTGCGCAATCCGGTAATCACTTATCCCGATACTGGCGAATTTCCGGTTAGTTTAACCATCTTTCGATCCTTTCCCGAAGATTCTATTACAGAAACCAGGACGAATTTTATTACCATTACCGAACCCATAGATTTAGTTGCTGGCTTTTCGGCTGACGAGACCATGATTGAAGTGGGACAAACTGTGAATTTCATGGACACCACTACGGGAGAACCAGATGGTTGGTCGTGGTCGTTCCCCGGTGGTACGCCCGAATCTTCTACGGATCAAAACCCAATGGTTACTTACGCCGAAGAAGGGGTATATGATGTTTCTCTGGAAATTACCCGAACAATTGATGATGCTTCTGAAACAATCTCCGAGGTAGCTTACATTACGGTGGGGTCGGCCAGCAGTCCATTTTGCGATGATCCAACCGATGTTAACCTGGTGGGTTGTGGAAATAATGACGGGGAAGAACCAAATCTGGAAGGTTGGACCGCAGCAATTGCCCCCGATGATCCAGTGGAACCCAAGGACCGAAACGATCGATTATCTGTATCTACCGAACAAGCCTTTGCGGGAACAGGTAGTATCAAATATGCTTATTCCGAACCCGGAGCACCAGCCTTTACGGATGTTTTTATCGATTATAACGAAAAGATGGTCAATGTAACCGAGGCGGGTAGCTATACCTTGTCAATGGAACATTTTGGAACCATTACCGATGGAGTAGAATATGTTTTTATCTTTGGACTTGTCAACGAATTGGGACAATTTCAATCTAACTTTGAAGGTCGTTTTGACGCGGATCAATGGAACAATACCACCAAGGTTTTTGACTTGGTTCCGGGGCAATACTACGTAAGAATACAACTTTTCAACCCTGGTTTTAATGCCATCCAGTCCATTGATTTGTTCATGGATGATATTAGTGTTATTAAAAATTAAACAGGGCTTTAACAATCCTACGATCGCTCTGCATTTTTTTTGAGTTTTTAAATCACTAATCAACTGTTCTTATTGTCTATTAAAATTTAACAATTTGGTCAACATTCCTAAGTACCCGAACCCCTAATAGCTAATTAAAAATGTGAACATGCTAAGCTGTAAAAATATTGCTATCGTTTTTATTAGCCTATTTCTATTGGAAGGATGTCAGACAGATACTGAACGCCCTACTGTTTTTACTGTTGATGATCAGCAGGACATTGAATTATTTGAACTGGTTGATGCAGCGCACAGCAAACTGACTTTTACTAATCGCATCGAAGAAAATTTTCAAAATTTCTTTGCCCAGTTCAATTATGTCTATAATGGAGCTGGAGTTGCGATTGGTGATATTGACAACGATGGTTTGTCGGACATCTACTTTACGGGCAACGATGTACCCAACAAGCTTTATCTGAATACTGGCAATCTTACTTTCAACGACATCACCGAAACTGCCGGTGTCTCCGGAGGCAAAGGCTGGCACAACGGTACTGTAATGGCCGATGTAAACGGAGACGGATTGCTGGACATTTACGTATGCCGGGGGGGATACAACGACCTTCGGGAAGATCGTACCAATCTACTTTTTATCAATCAGGGCAACGCGACATTTAAAGAAGAAGCTTTCAAATATGGACTGGACGACGACGGCTATTCGTTGATGGCTTCTTTTTTCGATGCGGACAATGACAATGACCTGGACTTGTATGTAACCAACCGACCTAATACATTTTTTCTAAACTATCAACAAGTATTGTCTGGAAAGAAAAAAGAAGAAGATTCTTTCCGGGATAAATTATACCTCAAAGAGAATGGCAAATTTCAGGAGGTGGGAAAAAAATCAGGCATCCGTAATAATTTTGGCTACGGACTAGGATTGGCAACTACGGACATCAATAGTGATGGTCGGACGGATATCATGGTATCTAATGATTATCTGGAAAAAGACTATCTATACCTCAATCAGGGTAAGGGTCAATTTAAAGAACAACTTGCTCAACACTTCAATCACATACCCTTCTACGCAATGGGAATTGATGTGGTTGATTTTAACAATGATGGCTTCGAAGATATTATTCAACTGGAAATGATGCCGGAGGATTACGAGCGATCAAAGACAACTATGGCGTCGATGAATACTACGCTTTTCAGGGATATGACGACCAATGGATTTCATTATCAGTATATGCACAACCAGTTCCATTTAAACCGGGGTGATGGTAAGTTTAGTGAAATTGCGCTATTTTCGGGAATCGCAAAAACCGACTGGAGCTGGGCCTGTCTGGGCAGTGATTTTGATAATGATGGCTACCGGGATATTTTTATTACCAATGGCTTTAAAAGAGATATTTGGGATAAAGATGCCAACAGCCGTTTTCAAATGTATATGCGAAGCCCCGAATTTCGACAAAGCACCAACGAACAAAAAGCAACTTACATTATAAATTTATTCCAGGAAAACAAAATCCCCAATTACCTCTATAAAAATAACGGTGATCTCACCTTTTCCAAAAAAACCATGGAATGGGGAATGAATCAACCGAGCTTTTCAGGGGGGGCCGCCGTTGGTGATCTGGATAACGACGGAGACCTGGACGTGGTAGTTAACAATATCGACGAATCCGCTTTTTTATACGAAAATAAAGCGGAGCAGCTACCGCATCATTACCTTAAAATAAAACTAAAAGGTCCCAAAAATAATCCGACCGGACTGGGTGCCAAAGTAACCCTGAAATATGGAGACCAACTGCAATTTCATGAATTTAAAACAGTACGTGGTTATTTGTCATCAGTAGAACCACTACTGCATTTCGGTTTAGGCACTACTACGCGGATCGAAACCTGTGAAATCGTATGGGGGGATGGTAAAAAACAAACGTTAAAGGAGGTCGCTGCGGATCAGTTGCTAAAGATTAATTATCAGGAGGCCAAACTGGAAGACAGCGTTGCACCCAAGCGCACTACCCTCTTTTCGGAAACCACCTCTAACGCTTTTATAACACCATTTATTCATCAGGAAAATGAGTATGACGATTTTAAAAAACAGATTTTACTACCGCATAAACTTTCCCAAAATGGTCCCTGCCTAGCCGTTGGGGATGTAAATAAGGATAAGCTAGAGGATTTTTATATCGGAGGGGCCGCTAATCAGCCCGGGGTGTTATATTTGCAAACCATAAACGGAAAATTTAAAGCTACCACCCAAAAAGTATTTGAAATAGCAGCTTTTCAGGAAGATGTTGGTAGTTTGTTTTTTGATGCAGATGGCGATCAGGATCTGGATTTATACGTAGTGAGTGGCGGCAACGAGTTTGCGGCAAACTCATCCGCTTTTCAGGATCGATTGTATCTTAACGATGGAAACGGAAATTTTTCTGGCGCCGCTGGTCTGCCCAATATATCCACCAGTGGATCCTGTGTAATCTCTCTGGATTTTGATGATGATGGCGACCTTGACTTATTTATCGGGGGTCGCTTGATACCTGACAAATATCCTTTTTCTCCTCGTAGTTATTTACTGGAAAACAAGAAAGGAAGATTCGAGGATGTCACTGATCAAGTAGCCCCTCAATTAGGTACACTTGGAATGGTAACTTCGGCCGTCTGGAGCAATATTGATGGAGACGATACCAAAGCATTAATCCTGGTAGGAGAATGGATGCCTATCTCTATATTTGAAAAACAGGGAGATACCTTTGTTAACACGACCAGCGATTATAACCTCGAAAAGACCAGTGGCTGGTGGAATAAAATTGTAGCGGCTGATTTGGACAAAGATGGAGATATGGATTTTGTGGTAGGAAATATGGGATTAAATTATAAAATCAAGCCTAGTCAAGAAAAACCTTTTGTAGTTTATGCGGATGATTTTGATAAGAATGGAACAAATGATATCTTTCTCGCTC
>Ga0209831_1000858_pt1 | contig 29052 bp, 16 predicted proteins | sample Maine_Asex4_meta_FD_187451 | JGI IMG/M metagenome (GOLD analysis project Ga0209831, IMG submission 187451) | Marine algal microbial communities from Maine, USA - Maine_Asex4_metaG (SPAdes) (version 2) | ecosystem: Host-associated > Algae > Red algae > Unclassified | place: Maine, USA | collected... | reverse complement strand
TTCTCCTTCACAAATTATTTGTTCTTCGACTATGGATAAATCTGTTTTTACTGCTACTTCAAATACGTGTGTAGAATCGCAACCTGTGCTGCTTATATATAATTGTTCGTAAGTTCCTGCTGCTGTTACCTCGTTACCAAATGCCGTAAAACTTGTACCTTCACATAAAGTAACCGACTCCGTAATTCGTTGAGGTGTATTTTGTATAACCGCTATGGTGTGCATAGAATCACAACCCGTTGATGCGGTGTAACTATTTGTAAAAACACCTGCTGTTGCTACTTCTTCGCCAAATACATTCGTTGTCTCTCCTTCACAAATAGCCACTTCTTCTGCTGTTGTTATAAAGGATTGAAAACTAACTTCTACTTGGTGTAAAGAATCACAACCTGTTACACTTTGATAGTTGCGACTATAAAGACCTGCTTGTGTTACTGCTTCTCCAAATACGATAGCTGTTTCTCCTTCACAAGCGGTTATAGATTCTACAATTTCTTGATTAGAACTTACCCTTAATTCGATAGTATGTACAGAATCACATCCACTTGCCGTTGTAAAAGCTTGTTGATATGTACCTGCTTCTGTTTCATAAGAATCGAAGATTAAGTTGCTTTCTCCTTCACAAATTATTTGTTCTTCGACTATGGATAAATCTGTTTTTACTGCTACTTCAAATACGTGTGTAGAATCGCAACCTGTGCTGCTTATATACAATTGCTCGTAAGTTCCTGCTGCGCTTACCTCGCTTCCGAATGCCGTAAAACTTGTGCCTTCGCATAAAGTAACCGACTCCGTAATTCGTTGAGGTGTATTTTGTATAACTGCTATGGTGTGCATAGAATCGCAACCTGATATTGCTGTAAAATTATTGGTGAAAATACCTGCCGTTGAGACTTCCTCACCAAATACATTAGTAGTTTCCCCTTCACAAATAGCTACTTCTTCTGTTGTTGTTATAAAAGATTGAAAACTAACTTCTATTTGGTATAAAGAATCACAGCCTGTTGCGCTTTGATAAGTGCGACTATAAAGACCTGCTTGTGTTATTGCTTCTCCAAATACAATAGCTGTTTCCCCTTCGCAAGCGGATATAGATTCTATAATTTCTTTATTAGGACTTACGATTAAAGTAATCGCATGTATAGAGTCACAACCAGTGCTGGAAAAAAAGGCTTGCCTAAAAGTACCCGATGTATCGATTTGTTTTCCAAAGACAAGCATACTTTCGCCCTCACATAACTGGACTTCTTCACTAGTATTAGAACTTGGCAAAACCGTTAATGCTACTATATGAATAGAGTCACAGCCATTAATAGCTGTGAAATTTTGGCTATACTCGTTTGCTTGTGTTTTATCCTCTCCAAAAATATTGTAGGTTTCCCCTTCACAAATAGTCACTTGTTCCACTACCCTATTTTCTGCCAATTCAGTAACAATAACCGTATGTATAGAATCACAGCCAAATCTACTTTGATAAGTCAAAGTATATTCTCCTGCTGTATCGACTACTTGATTTGCTAGTACTAATTCTGAATTAGGGCATAACACTCGCTGTTCTGTGGTCCTCAATACAGGTTGTACTCCTACCACGACCGTATCTGTACCTAGACAACCCGCTACATTTCCAGCTGTTAAATAAACCAAACCTGTTTGATTAGGTGTAATTTGGGTACTTTCGCAAGTATCACAAGTCAATGGAAAGGTAGAAGACCATTGATAAGATTTATAACCTGGAATTGAAAAATCTACAGTAGTACCTTCGCAGACGGTTCTATCCGCATCCAAAGAAAAGTCAGCTACTTTATGGTTGAGTACAGTCGTAGTCACCAAATCCGATTCACAACCACCAGCTATTACACTTAACTGATAATCTCCTGCCTCCGCTATATTCGTCGGATTTTGTTCAGAGGACTCAAAATTATTGGGACCAGTCCAATGGTAAGAAATATCACCCAAATTAGAAGTAGCTTCACTTGATAAATCAAAAGAAGTAGCTTCGCAATAAGGGCCTTTATTATCTGCTGTTAGCTCAAAATCTGCTACAGTTATTTCTAACTCTGCTATATCAGAGGGACAACCAAAAAGGTTAGTTTCTAATAAATAAGTACCCCCGTCTACTAAATCATTAGGATTTTGTTCATTAGAGGTATAGCCATTTGGACCTGTCCAATTGTAGTTAATATCAGCATCCGAAAATAAGGTAACCCAAAGTCTTCCTTGTAATGCATAATCGCCTTTCACCTCAATTAAATCCCCTTTGCAATAAGTCCCTTCTCCTTCTGCCTTAGCATTTAATTCAACAGGACAAATCATTAGACAATTAGAAAAACCAGAAGTGGTTCCATTATTTCTAGAAAGTGCAATCACCTGTTGTCCAAAATCATAAAAAGAGGGATATTGCCAACTCCCTGAAGAGGTCGCAACTATTTCTCCGATGTAAGTCATTCCTTTACAACCAGGGTCTGCACAATTACCATCACTCACATATATTTCCACGACATCATTTGGCTGTGCCCAACCAAGTATAATAGTTTCTATACCATCTGTAATAATAGGAGCTTCGTAGGGCAAGTATTTATTATTAATACTTGTCACATTGCAAGCATAGTCATTTTGACTAATAGTTAGGTCATCAGAATGTTCTATAACGATACCCTCTTCACTGTTCGCTATCAAATTTTTAGTACTTCTGCGACCACCAATTTGCAAAGAACCAGCACGATTTTTAGCTAAAATTCCTATTTTATTACCCAATTTTTCTTGAGCATAAGCGGTACCAATACGGTTGCCTTCTATCGTTGCAAAACCTACATAGTCTATGTTAATGGCTTCCTCTCGGTGACTAGCGAAAAAATTACCTTCTCCATCAAATCTACTACCACCAATAAATATTTCTGACTCTGTTTCATTATTGACGACCAAGCCTTGATTGTTTCCCAGACCTTGTTCAAAATCTAAATTAGTACCTATATAATTACTCTGTACGGTAACAATTTTACCTTTATCTACGGCTATACCTGTACCATTTTGAATAATAATATTCCCCTTTTGGACCGTACCAATGATAATTTCTGAAACTTCGTTTATTCCATTACCAACTTGAATGCCCGCATTAGTAAAATGTTGTATTTGCAGACCTTGAATAATCACATCAGAAGTATATACTAGCAAACCATTATCAATAACTTGCCCTCCATCCAATACAACTGCACCGGTGGTTGGGTTATTATCAATTTCTAAGGTAGCATCAATTTCGATACTTTCTTCTAGTAAGGGAGGTAAAGGTGTTTGTAGGTAAATAATTTGAGGACTATCTGTATTTAGTTTGAATGCTATACGGCTAGGAATGCCGTCTATATTGGCGGCATGAATGGCTTCTCTGAGACTGCAATGATCGGCACTACAATCTCCATCATCAACATCCTCTACAGTGGTAACTTCGTAAAGTTGTTGGCTTAATCCGATGGTGCTAACAAAAGTTAGCCACACTAATAAATAAAATGATTTCATATACTGTTCACGGTTATTGGATGGAATTATTCCATACGAGATAACTCCATGTTCTCAATCGGTTAAATTTGTTATAATTTTATTTTGTAGTCTTACTTATCAATAGGCAATAGAGTTTAGAGGATGTCAGAAGTCAGAAGTCAGACCGAAAAATGAATTTTTCGGTCAGAAGTCAGATTTATGACGTGTTCAATCACGTTCCAAGTCTGACTTCTGACAGAAAAATTCATTTTTCGGTCTGACTTCTGACTTGTTAATTATGTATATCTTTAAAGATGTTGTAGTTCGGATAAAATGGACAAAAGGCAAGAAAAAGAGAAGCTATTGCGAAAACAATAATAATCCACTTGCTCATTTTGACTGTCCCTCTAAGAAAAACATTCCTAGCGACACAAGTACATACTGTTATCAGGATAGTAAAAAATGATATTACCTAATCAATTAAATGAATTAAGTAGAGGAGAATCTGCAAATTAGTCTTTACAAAATAAAAATATAGCTCTGTTTTTTGAAAAAAACACATAAGAATAGTGTTTCGACCTAAGCCGATTCATTTCCTATTGAAAAGCTTTGTCTAAATTGCTATAAAAGAAAGTTGTTCTGCGTGATTCCACCTCACAATCATTCTTTACTACCTAATGACATGTATGCATTGATGTTGTCAATCAATGCTTGTTATTACTAATAGCCTGGAAAAAAAAATTGGATCATGTGAGGGGGACGTAAATGGGAATATAGTTGTTGTACATTGGATGGCACAAAGATAAGCTACTATTTCCTTATAGTAAAGTATTTTAAATACTTTTTTTTCATATTTATCTTAATTTTTAAATCTTTATCTATATTTTTTTGATTGACAAGCTTAAAAACATTTTTAAAAATATAGATATGTCTGCTAGTAGCAAAAACAATTCTTTTGAAACACAAAAGGCACAAAAGAATACAAAAGGTTTTCACAAAAGGTTTATTTAAATTTTCTTTTGTGAAAAACTTTTGTATTCTTTTGTGCCTTTTGTGTTTCAAAAATTCTAAACCTTATATGTTTCTACAATACCAACCAATAATTCACTTTCAAGACTAAAGCCCTATTCTTAGGACCAAACATATTCACCGCATAATTGTCTGTATACACCAAAAACACATCTGACATAGGGGCAAATCGCCATTGAAAACGGGTATTTACATTAAAATTATCTGCTTGGGTATTGTATTGTAAAAAAGTCGTTAAGAAAAGATTTCGGTTAAAACTAATTTCTATACGAGGACTAAATGCCCAGATAGTAGCTTCTCCGTAAGCTTCTGGAAACTCTAAGCGGTTATATTCTACCTCGAAACCAAAATTGCCCCAGGGTTGTCTACGATAAGAAAACTCTGCCGAAGCAGAATGTAAATTTCCATTATAAAATCCCCCTGTATTCGCTTCTAAGCCAAATTGAAACAATTTCCGTTCATCAGAACCATATTCAAATCCTATTCGATTATGTTGATAACGACCAGCAGGCAAAGGTTCTCCGTCTGTAAAAGAGAAAGGAAAACGCAAATCTATTTCATTATTTTGATAACCAATAGAGAATTCACTGCTATTTTTAAATTCTAAACCAGCGCCTAAAAAATGAGAACGTTCCACAAATTTAAAATTAGGATCAAAGGTCAAACCAGACTCTAGCCCAACAAAATACCCATTAACTACTGTAGCATTTTCTGGCACATATCTAAAATCAATAGGCAAATAAAAATTATTATAACCTAAGCGAATGGTCGTATCTCGTATAGCATCATAATTCTCTACTCGATTCACAAAACCTACATCTGCAAAATAGTTCGTTCCAACACTCGACCAATCAAACAATGCGGAAAAATTTCTACTGGAATAAGCAGTACCAACACTAGTAAAAGCATTATCCTCTTTTACGTCGTGCTTAAAACTGTGGTGATAACCTGCCCAGCCTTGCCAAGTACCATCTAGGTTTTGATAATTAAATTCTAAACTAGCATTTCGATTATAATCATTTTTAACCAAGTCGCCATCTTCAAAAGATTGACGGTTAACAAATAAACCTTTGATTAAGGAACGACCAAATATACGTTGATTTACGACTGCCGCAGAATAATTTTGTGCTAGTTGCTCTCCACTACTTTTGGTTTGTACATTCATTAAACCAATGCGGGTACCACTCGTAATATTTCCACTTACCCTAGCCCCATAAGTAATCGGAACTGACTGCCCATCAGCATCTAAGCCTATCCGCCTAGAGAAAAAAGGCCTAGCAATAGGAATACCAAAATTGGAAAAGATGTCACTATTTTCTATGAAAAAAGTACGGCGTTCTGGTAGAAAAATACTAAAACGAGTTAAATTGGTTACTTGCTGATCCACTTCTACCTGCGAAAAATCTGGGTTTACGGTAAGGTCTAAATTTAAGGAGGAGCTCAAAGCAATTTTTGCATCTACGCCCACATCAAAATCATAATCGGTAGGTGTATTTTCTTCAAAATTTTTAGCTAGATTGGTATTTACATAAGGAATAACAGAAATATTCCCATTCACTTTTTTGGGAGCAGCATCCCACTGTAACTGACCTGCATAGCCTAAATCAATAAACCAAAATTGGCGAGGTACTTGTGCCCATCCATCCTGTCGATTGTTCTTCTTATCGTTTCTTATAAAATTAATTCCCCAAGTAGAGCGACCTGTCTCATAGCGTAAAGTCTTAAAAGGAATCGCCATTTCCACCGTCCATCGGTCAGGCGAAATTTGTGTTTCTACGAACCACCTATTATCCCATTCTCCGCCATAATGTTCTGATCCTGTTCCGCCACCTAGCGCAACATCTGTCTGCACTCCATAAGGATTTGTACAAAACATAAATCCAGCAGTAGCCTCATTTAAAGGGTCTAAAATAACCCCTACTCCATCCCCACTCCAAAAGCCAATATCCCGCTTTAAAGTAGTGACTATATGATTGGTACTATCAAAGCAAACTGCCGAAACATATAAAAAGTCATCATCGTAAGTTAAGCGCATTTCTGTACGCAAACTTGCTTTTATATCATCTCTAGGAGTTTTTTGCCAAAAATCAGAAGCCACGTCCGCTGTTTCCCAATCTGTCTCTCTTAGTCTACCATCTAAGTGGATAGGACCGGTAGCCTTTTTAATTTTAACAGCATATTTCTGTTGATTTTCTCGATTATCTGTTTGCCCATAGGCAAGAACAGTTAGGGTCAGTAAAAGCAGTAGATAGTACAGTCTCATTAGTGATTTCATTTAAAATTTGCGCTATTCTTGCAGGGCTGATTATAAAATAATTTTGCAAAAGTAAATGATTTAAAATTACATGGACTGAAAAAAAAAATCCACACCAGCAAATAGCTGATGTGGATTTGAGTACTTATTTTAGTTTATAAATATTCTAAGTATTGATTAAAAAATAACTTGGTCTTTTTGTTTTTGAATTGACCTTTTTTCTCATAGGTTTTCAACCCATTAGAAAAAAGCCCATTTCAAAAACGACCAATTTATTTTTTCATCGGTACTAACATTATTTAACAACTAGCACTTTTTTAGTAATCTGCTGATTGTCTTCTGTAATAATTTTAGCATAGTATATACCACCTTTTAGATTTGTTGTAGGAATCTCTAATTGGCGATTATCGGTAGCATCTATTTCTTGATGAAATACTTCTTGCATCACATTATTATATAAAGAAATAGCCGTCCTGCCTTTATAACCAGCTAAAACGATTTTAATCGTTATAGTTGCAGGGTTTGGAAATATTGTTACCGAAGAAAAAGAGTTAGTGGAGTTTTGAGATATATTAGATATACTATCATGATTACTCCCTCCCTCGTCTAAATGTGATTCAATCACTATATTTTCATCTATATTACATATATTATGAAATTGGTTATTATACATTTGAATTTTAATTCTGTATTCTCCTGCTGGTAGTATAGTGGAAAAATTATTAGGACAGTAAAAATAACAACCCGCTATAGACCATCTAAAGTAGCTGTTCTGTTTTATATCATATATCACCACATTTTCAAAGGCAGCATTTAGATTACTTATCGTTAATTTATTACCATCTAGTTTTATACCTACGTCTCTACATAAAGTAGTAGCTGCTTTGATTTCCACTCTTTGTTTAACATTACAAATCAATTTGCCTTGTTCTGAAAAAGTAATTACGGTAATGAGGTATCTTCCTGATTCTAGTTCATCAAATGTAACGGATTCGCCACAATCTTCATGTGTTAAACAAAAGTCTACTAAAGAATAACTGGACAAATTGTGAATACTGTAATAAACGTTAGGTCCTGTCATTCCACTAATAGTAATACTCCTATCACTTGCTACAATATTTACCTCACAACTATTTGACTGTTCTTCTGTGTCACAAATACCGTTTTGATTCGCATCCGCTGCACATCCGCCATTACATACACCAATCGCATCTAAAGCACCTACACATGGGTCTACATCATCACAGATTCCATCTGCATCTGTATCCACTTTACAAACAGGAACTTCATCTGTATCACATATCCCATTTAGATTTGTATCCGCTGTACAACTGCCATTACATACGCCTACTGCATCTGGGAAGCCGACACAAGGGTCTACATCATCACAGATACCGTCTCCATCTGTATCTGCTACACAAGTAGGACTTTCTTCCGTATCGCAAATTCCATTTTGATTCGCATCCGCTGTACAGCCACCATTACATACGCCTACTGCGTCTAAAGTACCGACACAATCATCCACGTCATCACAGATACCATCTGCGTCTACATCCGCCGCACAGGTAGGCACTTCTTCCGTATCACAAATTCCGTTTTGGTTCGCATCTGCTGCACAGCCACCATTACATACGCCTACTGCATCTAAGCCACCTACACAATCATCCACGTCATCACAGATACCGTCTGCGTCTACATCCGCCGCACAGGTAGGAACTTCTTCCGTATCACAAATTCCGTTTTGGTTCGCATCTGCTGCACAGCCACCATTACATACGCCTACTGCGTCTAAAGTACCTACACAATCATCCACGTCATCACAAATACCATCTGCGTCTACATCCGCCGCACAGGTAGGAACTTCTTCCGTATCACATATCCCATTTTGGTTCGCATCCGCTGCACATCCGCCATTACACACACCAATCGCATCTAAGGTGCCAACGCAAGGGTCTACATCATCACATATTCCATCTGCATCCGCATCCGCTGCACAGGTAGGTACTTCTTCCGTATCACATATCCCATTTTGGTTCGCATCCGCTGCACATCCGCCATTACATACGCCAACTGCATCTAAGTCTCCAACGCAAGGGTCTACATCATCACAGATTCCATCTGCATCCGCATCTGCTGCACAAGTAGGTACTTCTTCTGTATCACATATCCCGTTTTGATTCGCATCTGCTGCACAACCGCCATTACATACGCCAACTGCATCTAAGGCGCCAACGCAAGGGTCTACATCATCACAGATTCCATCTGCATCCGCATCTGCTGCACAGGTAGGTACTTCTTCCGTATCACATATCCCATTTTGGTTCGCATCCGCTGCACAACCTCCATTACATACGCCAACTGCATCTAAGTCTCCAACGCAAGGGTCTACATCATCACAGATTCCATCTGCATCCGCATCCGCTGCACAGGTAGGTACTTCTTCCGTATCACATATCCCATTTTGGTTCGCATCTTCTGTACAACCTCCATTACATACGCCAACTGCATCTAAGGCGCCAACGCAAGGGTCTACATCATCACAGATTCCATCTGCATCCGCATCCGCTGCACAGGTAGGTACTTCTTCTGTATCACATATACCATTTTGGTTCGCATCCGCTGCACATCCGCCATTACATACACCAATCGCATCTAAGTCTCCAACGCAAGGGTCTACATCATCACAGATTCCATCTGCATCCGCATCCGCTGCACAGGTAGGTACTTCTTCCGTATCACATATACCATTTTGGTTCGCATCTTCTGTACAACCTCCATTACATACGCCAACTGCATCTAAGTCTCCAACGCAAGGGTCTACATCATCACAGATTCCATCTGCATCCGCATCCGCTGCACAGGTAGGTACTTCTTCCGTATCACATATACCATTTTGGTTCGCATCTTCTGTACAACCTCCATTACATACGCCAACTGCATCTAAGTCTCCAACGCAAGGGTCTACATCATCACAGATTCCATCTGCATCCGCATCCGCTGCACAGGTAGGTACTTCTTCCGTATCACATATACCATTTTGGTTCGCATCTTCTGTACAACCTCCATTACATACGCCAACTGCATCTAAGTCTCCAACGCAAGGGTCTACATCATCACAGATTCCATCTGCATCCGCATCCGCTGCACAGGTAGGTACTTCTTCCGTATCACATATCCCATTTTGGTTCGCATCTTCTGTACAACCTCCATTACATACGCCAACTGCATCTAAGTCTCCAACGCAAGGGTCTACATCATCACATATTCCATCTGCATCCGCATCTGCTGCACAGGTAGGTACTTCTTCCGTATCACATATCCCATTTTGGTTCGCATCTTCTGTACAACCTCCATTACACACGCCAACTGCATCTAAGTCTCCAACGCAAGGGTCTACATCATCACATATTCCATCTGCATCCGCATCCGCTGCACAACTATTCGTTACTCCTGCTCCTGCTCCTGCCGTAAGTGTAAAAGCAGTCCCTTGAATATCCAAACTAGTACAAGCAGGTAGCGTCGCTAATAACATCGCTACAGAATCTATCGTAGATACAACAGAAATAGCATTCAAATTGAAGTCTCCTTGAAATACAAAAGAGTGTATATTGTATACGTCTGGAAAGGCAGCAGGAATCTCAAAACTGGGTTGCTGATCAGCACCAATTATGCCTTTTTCTGCACCAATAGACAAGAGAAATAATTGTCCATACCCATCTGGAATAACCGCTCCATTTGCGGTACCAGAAATAGTAGCAGAGGTATCTACAAATTCGACTGCTGCCTGTGTAGCTGTGACTGTTCCAGCAACAGCTGTACAAACTTGTGCAGCAGGAGTTAGAGTGAAAGACGTTCCTTGAACATCCAAACTAGTACAAGCAGGAAGCGTCGCTAATAACATCGCTACAGAATCTATCGTAGAGACAACTGAAATAGCATTCAAGTCAAAGTCCCCCTGAAATACAAAGGAGTGTATATTATAAACACCTGGAAAGGCAGCAGGAATCTCAAAACTAGGTTGCTGATCAGCACCAAGTATGCCTTTTTCTGCACCAAAAGACAAGAGAAATAATTGTCCATACCCATCTGGAATAACCGCTCCATTTGCGGTACCAGAAATAGTAGCAGAACTATCTACAAATTCAACTGTCGCTTGGTTAGCGGCTAGTGTACCTGCATTAGCAGTACAAGTGGCTTGCCCAAATCCTTGTTGTAAACCACACAAGAAAAGAGCGACAGCAAAAAAAAGTTTAAACAAGTAAATGTTTTTAATCATCACAGTATTTTTTAATTGAAGTAAATAAGGGAATAAACAAAATGCCATTATTGCGGGTAATGACACCACCTAAAAAGAATGGCTTTACCAGCTAAATAAAATTTTTTGAGGAGTAAGGAACGCTGTAATAAGTAGAAAAGAATAAATCGCTTGAAAAGCAGGATGCAACAGTAATATTATTAACAAGAATACCCCCCTCTTATGAACGTATGGCACTAGGAAGGGGGGTTTATCCTTTAAATTTTCCAATTGTTAAGAGAGCAATTACTAATAATGGTAGTACAGTAAAATATATAATAATATTACATACAAAATACCTGTTATTTGCATTTGAAATAGTCTTTACTTTGAGGTTTATTAATTACGCGGAACTATAAAATTGAAGGAATTTACTTAAAATGGTAGGAATTTAGCAAGATATTAAAGAGTCTATCTTTACATGGCAAATATACAACAGGAATGTATGCCATAAAAAAATTACGCCTCACATCTTTGGGTGGGAATGGAGGTTTTCTTAGAGCGCGACCGAGGCAATTCATAATTAATCACATAAATTTTTAAAAAAAATGGAAAAGAAAGAAGAAGTATTTCACAAGGAAAAACTCGAAATTTCTTTTAATCCAGATGATTCCATGTTTCTCAATTTTTGGGATTGGGCACATGGTAATGATGTAGTGGCAGAAATAAAAGGAGAAGAGATATGGTTAGCTCAATATGATGACGCTGCAAAGGAATTACCTTCAAAAAAAATTAGCATTTTTGAATATTTTAGGCTGGTAAAAGAGGCTATTGAGAAAAGAGAAGTGTAATCTTGTTATAGATTTTCGATTTCTTTTCTTGTGAGATTCGTATATTTCATTATTTTTTCAATCGGTTCTCCATTATTTTTCATTTCTTTTGCAATCTCAAAATTTCTTTTCTCAAATCCTTCTTTTAATCCCTCTTCTCTAGATGTATCCACCACATTTTTAATATCCCTATAATACTTTAAACTTTCTTCATAAGCCTCCCTTTCTTGAGGTGTGAATTTTGCTATTTCCGCTTCCTCAAATAATTTGGCAAAAACTCGTTCTTGAAGCTTTTTAGGTCTGTTTTGTAATTTAGATAGGTGCGTCAATACAAATATCCATTTATCAAAATGAGTTTTTAAATCCTTTTCCTTTTTTTTGAATTTAGGAAGTTCTAAATAGATGAATTTTAGTTTATTATAAAACACTTCACAATGTTGGTTCTTTAGCTCAACGATATGTAGTAATTCTTTTTCCTTTTTGTGGTCATCAAAAATAAAATCTAAAATGCCAATAGAATATACGGGATCTAACTTATAATTCCATTCATTCTTTTTTGCCTGTTCTTGAATAGGAAAAGAAGCATAGTAAACACTTCTATCTTTGAACCAATTTTGTTTTGCTTTTTGCATTTCTACAATAAACCTTTCGCCATTGTCTCCAATACAATACAAATCAAAGATAGCTTTTCTGTCAATTTCCGTTTGACCTTGTTTTTCATTAGATGAATAAGAGAGGTCTTTTATTTTTCTGTCAGGTAAGATTTGGTTCAAAAAGTCTATTAATAGCACCTTTGTAGATTCTGTTCCAAAAAGCTTTTTGAAACCAAAATCTGTTAATGGATTAATATATTTTTCTTTTTGTTCACTCATAATTAAGTCATTTAGTATGGTTGTTACAAAAATAACTGTTTTTAAGCGATTCGTTTTATTTTTTATATTCCAACTAACCTTTATTACTTTAAAATGCTGCACTCCTTAGACTGGTTTTCCTACTAAAAGTTACTGAGACTTAAATTTCATACCCACATAAAAAGTCCGTGCCTGTGCAGGACCATACACAAAATTACTATCTCGGTTTTTCCTGATGTAAAAGTCTTTTAGGCTATTCGTGATTTGTTGTTGAAGGCTGGGGCTATGGTTAGTTAAGGCTATTTGTTTTAAACAGCTTTAAGAAATGATAAAGATAAATTATTCTATTTGTAGAATAAAAGAATAAGCCTTACCTTTAAATGGATTTAGATAAAATATCGGAAATGAGTATTAAAGTAAATTATCGTTAGCCTTTTTAATTTAAAAAAATTATAGTAAGAGTCTAAAATACTTATTATTTTGCAGTAATCTCATTTTACTAAGTAATACAAAATATGAATACATTAGAATTAAAAGGAGGCATGATTGAATTGATTGGGCAAGTTAGGAATAAAGAATTATTGCAGCATCTATACGAAATTATCTCTGAGGTACTTGCAGATACAATAGAAGATAATATAAAACTTTCTCCCGAACAAGAGGCAAGGTTAGACCAAGATATAAAGACAAGTAGAGACCCTAAAAACCTCGTTGAGCATGAGATAGCAATAAAAAAAATGAATAAATGGCTAAAAAAATAAAATGGAATAACCGTGCTTTAAATACGTTCCATGATGTAGCCGTTTACCTAGAAGAAGAATATTCTACCAAAACCTCTGAAAAATTTGTCCAAACTGTTTTTGCTAAAGTTGAAGTGCTGCAAAAATATCCTACCATTGGGCGAAAAGCTCCAAATAGAAAAACCATTCGATTTGTATTGGTGGAAAAACATTATCGACTCTACTATCGAGTTAGTGGTGCTACTTTGGTTATTTGTAGCTTGTTTGACACTCGGCAACATACTCGTAAAGATATTTATCGGTAGTTTTGGAGTTAAAGTTTACCAGATTTGTACGAGAATTAATAATTGCCGACTAGTGTTCCCTCTAAAGATTACTGAGACTTAAATTTCATACCCACATAAAAAGTCCGTGCCTGTGCAGGACCATACACAAAATTACTATCTCGGTTTTTCCCAATATCAAAGTCATTTTGGTAAGCGTTGAAAATATTTTTCACCCCCGTATAGAGTTCAATATTAGAACTGATTTTTTCCAAATTTAAAGTGTAGCCTAATTTTGCGCTTACTTCATGGAATCGCTCGGAAGTAATAATTTCATCAATCGTTTGATTGGGCGCACCTGCAAAGTGAGGTACTTGCATCTGCCCCGTGTATACATAGTTGAGATTTGCACTGAATTGTTTGTTCGGCATAAAACTTAAAGTGGCAAAACCATAGTCATTGGGCGTTCTTATAAAGTCTCTGATTCCTTCTAACCCATCAATATAGACTACTTTATTTTCAAATCGGCTAGACTGGATCGTAAAACCTGCTTCCACTTGAATTTTACGGTCATAATTAGCGCGTACTTCCATCGTTACCCCTTGCACCGTCGCACTCTGACCATTTTGCTTTTCAAATAATTCTCCAAAACTATCTTGACCTATTGGTTGTAAAAAGAAAGCTTTATTTAGTTGGGTATAGAACCCTTCTAGCGTGAAACCTAGAACATAATGTTCCGTCGGTTTATCATAATTAATGGAGCCACTTAAGCTTTTAGATTTTTCTGGCAAGAGGTCGGGAGAAAGCGCAATACGAGAGATACCTCCTCCTGCAAAAGCAATATGTAAATCTGCATCAAATGCTTGCGGTGCTCTAAATCCTGTACCATAACTTAGGCGAAATTGGGTATAGGCTTTGTATTTATATAGCAGCGAAACTCTTGGATTGTAAGTTGCCTTGTCTATCAAATTGTGCAAGTCCATTCTGACTCCTGTCAATAAAGTAAGTTGGGGAATAATTTCCCAGTCACTTTGCACAAATAGCCCGAAATTTTTAGTCGTTTGATCTATCAAATAATTGTAAGCAGGTATTTCATCAAAGACATCATCCACCACATATTCTGCCCCAACAGTTAGTTTATTAACACCAATCAAAAAATTATTCAGACGGTGATTTACTTGCAAACCAACATTATAAGTGTACACATCCGAAACGCCGTAAGGTGCGTTGTCTAGATGGTTTTGTAATTCAAGACCGCCATCAGGCAAAATACCTGTATAGTGATCTCGATTGGTATTTTGCCAAGCTACATAACTAATAAAAGAAGAATTATCCTTATTAAAATTAATCTGATAATCGGCATTTGCCATCCAGACATTATGCGTTCTTTCTTCTGATTGTTGCGTCAGGTAAGCTGGTTTATCGACTATTTCCCCGCCAAAGCGATATTCATTCAGGTTGCTGATACTTAGCTCTAATTTCTGGTTGTCATTTGGTAAGAAAAAGAAATTAGCCCCTAAGGAAGTATTGTCAATTAAGGGTATCTCTGAAAAATTATCGTCATTGTGATCATAAAAGCCTCTTTGTCTTTTGTTCAGAAAAAAAGAGGCACCCGCATTGTTGTCTTTAGAAACAATCGTCGCATTTCCTAATACTTGATTATCGTTGGTTTGACCGTTTATATTTTGATAGTTATAATTTAGTTCATAGCTATTTTTCTTAGGTATTTTAGTGATAACATTTACCGTTCCACCAACAGCACTTGACCCATATAAAGACGAGCCTCCGCCTCTAACTACTTCTATTCGATCTATCATATTGACTGGTAATTGTTCCATACCATATAAACCTGTAAGCGGGCTAAATATAGGTCGACCATTCACCAATATTTGGGAATAACCACCTGCCAATCCGTTCATTCTTAACTGGGTATAATTACAAGTCTGACAATCGGTTTCTACTCGGAGGCCTGGTTGAAATTTTAAACCTTCCGAAAGATTACAAGCCTGCATATTATCAAGACTTTGGCTACTGGTAACATTTACAATAATTGGAGAGTTTGTTTGCCGTTTAAAAGTTTTGGTACCTGTTACCACCACTTGATCTAATTCCATCGTTTGCTCGGTAAAACTTAAATCTAAAGTAAGGGTAGGTTTATCAGGGCTTATCTCAATAGTTGTGCTTACAGGTTTATAGCCCACATAAGATGCAATAGCTGTATACTGTCCATAAGGAATTTGCGCTAAACGATAATTGCCTTTTTGATTCGTTTGAGCCCCTAGAGAAGTATGTTCTAAAGAGACCGTAGCAAATTCCACAAACCCTTCTTCTGTGGTTACTGTACCGTAGATGGTTCCAGTTTGAGCAAAAGAAAGTATTGCTATGGCTAGTAATAAAGCTATCAAAACTATTTTTTTGGAAAACATAAAATTATTTTTCTGTGAAACATCAACACAAAGTTAGACAATTCTAACAATAAAGTTATGAAATTCCTATTATCTTTACAAAAAAGAACTTCCCACACTTAATGTAGCGGCGTTTGAGGTTTGTTTTTCTGGTTTTTTTTTGAATAGCCGATTAAAGAAGATTGTATCTTCGGCTTGAAAAAACAGATTGCTAGTGAGCCGAAGATACAATCTTCTTTAATCGGTACTTTTTCGACGAAAGAATTCCTGAATACCAAAGTAGAACTAGCTAGTTACCAAAAAAGATAGGATGGCAACAAAAACTAAAGAAAACTATCTTAAAGCAATGTACTTTCTTGATCAAAAAGATAGCAATATATCCTTGACAGCATTAGCTCGTAAAATGAAGGTAAGTAAGCCTACCGTTAATAATATGGTTAAAAAGCTGAAGAGTGATGGCTGGCTGGAATACGAAAAATATAAACCCTTACGACTAACGGAGGAGGGGCGAAAAACAGCCGCATTGATTATTCGCAAGCATCGTTTAATGGAAATGTTTTTAGTACAAGTGATGGGTTTTGGCTGGGAAGAAGTTCACGATATAGCTGAGGAAATTGAGCATATTGATTCTACAGAATTCTTTGATAGAATGGACGAGATTTTGGGTTTTCCGACCAAAGATCCACATGGTTCCCCTATCCCTGACAAGGAGGGCAATACCAATAAATTAAACTATCTGCTATTATCAAACATTCCCATAAATTCAACCGTCGTATTACGTGGTCTACGAGATAGTTCTAAAGAGCTTTTATTATTTTTAAATAAAAAACAACTTCAATTAGGAACAGAAATAATAGTCCATCATTTTGAACCTTTCGATAAAAGTGTAAGCCTGTCTTATGGGGACTTTTCGGACGTGCAGCTTAGTCATTCTGTGGCTAGTAGTTTACTTGTGGAAAAAGTATAATTACTTAGATTTAACTGAATTAAAGAAGTGTTTTCTCCTTTTGAATTTAGAAGACTTAAGCCTCTAAAATAAATTTCTTAACACTTGACAAACAATAAAATTAAAGGAAGAATATAACAAGTCAATAGGATCACAATTTAATATCAAGAGAATTTCTATCAAATATTATTTTTTTGTTTTTAATCTGATTTTAAGTATTTTTTTTACGAAAACCATTTTTATAATTGATTTTTCATACAAAATAAACTATTTTTGGGTTAAAAAAGACCCTTTTAGATATGCTAATAGAATTCAAAATTACAAATTTTCGCTCCATCAAAGAAGAGCAAATACTTTCATTCTTGCCTTCTACCAAACTAAAAGTCAGAGCTAATCCTTTAATACAATCTGCTCAATACGATGATTTGCGATTACTGCGATCTTGTGTCATATACGGTTCAAATAATGCGGGAAAAAGCAATATTCTCAAAGCATTCAGAGCTTTACAATTCTTAGTAAACACATCACATAAATTTAATCTAGAGGATAAATTAAAACCCAATGAAGCTTTTCAATTTGATATAAAAACTCAAAAAGAACCGACTATTTTTCAAATTGACTTTATTGCACCTGATAATATCCGATATAACTATTTACTTTCTTTTGATACAGAAAAAATCTATAAAGAAACATTAGTTTTTTACCCTAATCCTGAAGGGAGTAGATTGAAATCTTCTAAATTATTTTTAAGGGAAGACAATGAGTTTCATTTCGGAGCCCTTTTTACAGGAGCTAACAAGAATATTGAATCAGACTTATTGGAAAATCAATTGTTTTTATCAAAAGCAGTACAAAATAAAGTAGAACAACTAAATCCTGTTTATCAATTTTTCAGAAACCATCTTGGTCTTTCCATTTTTCATGATACTGATTATGATGAAATTTTGCTCAGAAACTTAGGAGAATTTATCTATAATAATAAGGAAAAAGCTATTACAGACTTAATAGAACAGTTTATTATCAATTCGGATGCTGGCATTGTTGGAATTGAAGCAGTACCTGAAAAAGACATTCCAAAGATTGAATTTCCTCCTAATTTTCCTAAAAAGGAAAAGGAAAAATTAATAGAAGAATTTATAAAAAAGTTCCAGTATCAAATCCTTACTCAACATCGCTTATATCAAAACGGAAAGGAAATAGGGCTTACCACCTTACCACTTAAAGAACAATCTACTGGAACTAAGAAATTTTTCAGTATGCTTCGACTAGTATTGGAAGCCTTGAAGGATGGTGATGTATTGATTGTGGATGAACTTGATAAAAGCCTACATACTGAATGGACACAATTATTAATTAATTTGTTCCACGACCCAGATACCAACCCTAAGAATGCTCAATTAATATTTGCGACACATGATACTAATTTATTAAATAGTGATTTATTCAGCCGTGATCAAATTTACCTAATAGAGAAAAATAGATTTGGAGCCTCAGAGTTATTCCCGTTGTCTTCCTATACGGGATTGAGAAAAAACACCCCTATTGAGCAATGGTATCTCTCTGGAAGATTTGGTGCTATTCCTCAGATTTACAAAAGTCTTTTAACTCAGAAAACACAGAATTCCCCTATTTTCCATGAGCAAAAATAGAAGAAGGAACAAACGAAAGGAGTCTAAAAGAAAAATAAAACCTGCTAAAACTAGACAGGCTCAACAATATGAGTCGGATGAAGGTGAATTCCAATCCAAAAAGGAAAAAAAACAAAATTTTAACAAACGCTACCTGATTCTATGTGAAGGCGAGACAGAAAAAGCCTACTTTTCAGGCCTCAAAAACAATATTCTATTAAAAGAAAAATTCCGCGCTGTTCAAATTGAAATAATTGCACCATCTAATAAAAAGAACGTTAATCCAAAAAAGACATTGTTAGATAATAGTCTGAAAGGTATGGTATGGGAAGCTATGCAGCGCAAGCGTAAAGCAGATAAGCAAAGAAATTCCTATGATGAAATCTGGTTAGTAATTGACAATGATGAACGCAATAGTTATATAATTTCCAAGAAAACAATATTTCAGACGAAGAAACTTTTATCAAAATTACAATCCGATCAGTTCGCTACTTATCTTAATGCCTTTTTTCTCTCCAACCGCCACTATATAGAATTTCTTCAAACTGAAATTGGGTTGACTAAAAAGCTTACCGAAGAAATTTTGCTATCTACAGATAAGAATCATCTTTTTGAGGAATACGAGCACGTCAACCCTAAAAAACAGTTTTACACAAATAGCAAATTCACTTATGGTCAACATAGAACAAAGAATATTCCTAAAGAAAAAGATTTCGATAGTAGTTGGAAAAATTGGTTACAAAAAGCCTATTCTTGCCGCACATTTGAAAATTGGTTGATACTACATTTTGAGGCTTGTAAAATTTCCTTTACTACATCACAGGAAACTAATATTACAGTAGGAGACCCTTCCAACCCTAAAAATAGCATTCATCACCTATGGACATTTGTGCCTAATTACTGTAAAGGATTCGACAAGCCTAGAAGTGGAAAAATCAGCGCTTACAATATTTTAAAGCCGCAACCTTTTAATAAATACGAAACGGAGGTCGAAGCTCAAGCAGTCATTGACAAGGTCAATACAGCTATTCTCCATAGCTTTTGGTTAAGAAAGGAAATGAAGCCAAAATTAACGCTACAAGGTGGGAGATATTACGAAATCAACCCTTACACAGATATCAATTATTTACTTTCAACACTCTTGGAAAAAGAAGTTATATATGGTAGTCTGGGACATTCGATTGAATTTGCTGAGTTAACAATTACTATTTTGAATAGTTTCGCTAATGAATTTCAAGTCACATTAATCAATCATTCATCGAATAAAAGAGTGTTGATTAATAATAGTAACAAAGAGGTTTTTTTTAAAATATTGACTATTACTGCGGACCATTTACATTACTACTCAACACCTAATACTATAAGTCACACCATCAATATTCCTCCAGACGATTTAACGCCTTCTAAGTTTACGATAAATTTTCCCAAAAAATCCATTGACAAGTCGTCCTACTTAATTTTTCAATACAACAATCAGCAGTTTTTATATTTTCCAATATAGACGATCACACTTACTCTTTTTACCTGCTCTTTACATAAATTTTCTATTCATTATCTTATGCCAAAAGCATTCTCCACACAATAATCGGACTTTAATCCTTATACTCTATACTAATAATAAACCGCACCTGTTCCTCCTTCTTCAAAGGCACTTTCCAAACCCCATTGTATTCAATAAAATTAGGAATATAGCCTTCTGTCACCTGCTGTAATTCCACTTTCATTTTCACATCAAAGCGAACAACCCCCTCATATTGCAAGTGATAATTCCGACCTAAGACTTGAAAAGTAGTGGCATCAAAAAAGGTTTCTAAATACTTAATAATAGTCTTTCCTTTTCGATATTTTGGTTTAGCAACCGCTTTAAAAACATAACAAGCTGTTGAATCCTTACAGGTATCAGAAGCAATAGAAAAATTATAGAATTTTAGCATATCTTCTTTAAAAATGGCTGTCTTGCCACCAATTAAAGGAATCTCCACTTCTCGACCAGGTTGAAAAATTAATTTTTTCAATTCATTAATGTGCTTTGATAAACCAGATAATTTCTGTTCGGATATTTCGGGCCGATCCCTTGTTTCGCAAATTTTACCCTTTGTAAAAAAGACAGATTCGTGCATCCTTGCTGTATAATAACGATGCGCTCGCTTCCGTTTATTTTTAAAGAAATTGCCAGTAATCGTCTCTTCTAATATATCCATCGTCCGACACCTATCAACCACCTTTTGGTGGATTCGATTTTTATAAGTCGCTTTTATCTCTTTCTTTTTATCATAAATTTCTACTTGATTATCGGAATAATAGTCTTGCAAGCGTAAATTATGAAAAGCCAAAAAGAAGGATTCATCTTTTTGCACAATGTCAATAAAATCAGCTACATCGAAGCCTTGTTGAGACGCAGTCACCACAAAGGAGTCTAAAAAGACAATAGCGGCAATATCTTTGCTCAAGTTCTTATCTTGGGCAGCTATAAAGCTGTTAAAGAACAGGAATGCCATCAGTAGAAAATATTTCATTTTAAAGCAAATTAAATTTAAAATTGTACCTTCGTTTTCTAAAACACAAAAACAAATGTAGCTGTTGAAAAGAGGTCAGAAGTCAGACCAAAAAATTACATTTTTCTGTCAGAAGTGAGATTTATGACGTGTTCCACGATGCGAATTAGATGATATGGCACAAAAAGCAAATCTAATTTACGTTTTGGAATACGTCATAAATCTGACTTCTGACAATGAAATGGTCTGACCTCTGACCTCTTTTCCCTAGCTACAAGAAATTTTCAAAAAAAAATCATGAAAGGAATCATTAAAAAATACGTATTTGGTGCTTTAGTTGCCAGCGTATTTCTATCCGCCTGTTCTGCGACGAAAGATGCACTTAAAACCACACCGCTCAAAATAGATACTAAAAAGAATTTGGATAATGCGGTAATGAGTAAGTATAAAAATACCATTACTAGTGCAGATTTAAAAGAGTATTTGTATGTAGTCGCTTCCGATGGCTTTGAAGGTAGGAATACAGCTTCCAGAGGTTTGAAATTGGCAGCCGAATATATTACCAATTTTTATAGTGCGAATGGATTAGTAGGTCCTGTAAAAGGGAAGGCGAATCCTTATTTACAACCCATTCCTTTTTATGAAAAGAAAATGATTGGTGCTAAAATGTCAGCTGGAGGAGTTACCTTTGAAAACAATAAAGATTTTGCGGCTATTAATAGTAGTAACTGTGATAAACAAGTAGAAGCCGTCTTTGGAGGCTATGGGGTTGATTTACCAGATTATAAGGATCTAGCTAACTTAGATTTAAAAGGCAAAGCATTAGTGCTTATTAGTGGAGAACCTTTAGATTCGGAAGGTAGAAGACTTTTTGAAAAATCCCAACAAGATTTTTTGTCCTCTGAAAAACTGAAATCTTTAGGCATTACTGATTTGATTTTTACCATGCCTCGACAAGAAACTTGGGACGCTCAAGCTCCTTATTTATCCTATATTTCGGAAACCCTTAAACCGATGCACCAAGTAGATCCTTCTGAATTGGAGGTAGACCGTAGTTTTAATCGTTTCCTAATGTCGCCTTCCAAAGTAGCTGCTATCTTTGGGATGACTCCTAAAGCGTATTTTGAAAAAGTACAAAGTTATTTGGATCAACGCAAACCACTTGGCGGCACTTTCGAGCCTAAGCCATTAAAAATTATGGTTAGTATGGTAGAAGCGGAAATTACTTCTAATAATTTAGCCGCTTATATAGAGGGAACTGATTTGAAAGAAGAAATTTTGGTTATTAGTTCGCACTATGATCATGTTGGTATAGCAGGTGGACAAATCCATAATGGCGCAGATGATGATGGGTCAGGTACGGTAGGTGTTATGGAAATTGCACAGGCATTTGCGAAAGCAAGTAGAGAGGGATATAGACCAAGAAGAAGTATTTTATTTTTGAATGTAACAGGGGAAGAAAAAGGCTTATTTGGCTCTGCTTATTATACAGATGTTAGTCCAATTTTTCCGCTAGAAAACACGATTGCTGATTTGAATATAGATATGATAGGTCGGGTTGATCCAAAGCACGAAAATAGTGGAGATTATGTGTATGTAATTGGTTCGGATATGCTATCAACGGACTTACATAACATACATGAAAGAGTAGCTAAGAAGAATTTCCCTGATTTTGAACTGGATTATCTCTATAATGGAAAAGAACATCCTGAACGTTTTTATTATCGCTCTGACCATTATAATTTTGCCAAGAATAACATTCCTGTCATCTTTTATTTCAATGGCACTCATGCTGATTATCACAAACCTACAGATACGCCAGATAAAATTAATTATGAGCTATTAGCCAAACGAGCGCAGTTAGTTTTTGCGACTGCTTGGGAATTGGCGAATATTGATGAACGTCCTGTTGTGGATAAAGCGGAGTAGAGGTCAGAAGTCAGACCTAAAAATTACATTTTTCTGTCAGAAGTCAGATTTATGACGTGAACTCCAACGCCTAGATCCACGTCATACATCTCACTTCTGACAGTCAATGTAATTGACGATCTGACCTCTGACTTCTTTTTTTAAACGTAAGTCCATGAAAGACAAACAATTTACTTTCTGGGTCAACTATCTAAAAGCAATCAGTCTATTTTTTGCATTTCTAGGGGTACTCTGGGCACTCCTTGGTTCTTTTGACCCATTTGGCATATATGACCAAGCTTTTGCTACTGCCTTTTGGCAGACCGACCAATTACCCACCGATGCACAAAAAGCTACACAGTTTTTATTAGGTCCCTTTGGTGCCACTAGTGCTGGCTATTTTATTTTGCAATATTTTATTGCCAAACACGCCTATGCAGAAAAACAACTTTGGGGCTATCAGGCGATTCTTGTCGCTTTCTTTTTTTGGTTTATTCTAGATACGAGTATGTGTATTTATCACAAAGCTTATTTTAATATTTTACTTGCCAATATCCCTGCATTACTTGCGATGCTGCCTATTGTTTTTACAAAGAAATATTTCAAGCATTAAGTATTCCAATATTGAGTCCACTCCGAAAAGTCAGTTTCTTTGAAAAGTCCAATTAATTACTAATATTTTTTGTGTAAATGATTGATTTTCTTAGCGTAGTAAAACTGCCAGATTTTTAAAATCTGGCAGTTTTTGCCATTATTAATCTAAGTCTCGAATATTTATTTGTTGTACCTCTTCTACGCCTTTGCGATAAGCTGCTGCTAAACCGAAATTAAAACGCTCTTTGTCTGGATAACCGTTGATGATTAAAAATTTCTTGCGGATAGGAGTTATGGTTTTAAAATAAATTCCTACATTTAGGATAGAAAAAGAGGTCAGAAGTCAGATCGAAAAATAAATTTTTCTGTCAGAAGTGAGATTTATGACGTGTTCCACAATGCGAATTAGATTGTAAAGAACACCATCCACATCTAACTCGCATCGTGGAACACGTCATAAATCTCACTTCTGACAGAAAAAATTATTTTTCGATCTGACCTCTGACTTCTCTTCTGCTAACAAAACAAATATAAAATGAAAGATCAAAAAAAATCGACTACCATCAATCGACGGCAATTCGTTAAAACTTCAGGTCTTAGTATGGGCGGCTTAATGCTGTCCCCTTCCATCATGGCGAAAGCACATATTGATGGCTCCGATGCCATTAAAATTGGTTTAATTGGTTGCGGCGGTCGGGGTACGGGTGCCGTTGTACAAGCCCTTAACTCTGGGCAAAACGTAAAATTAGTTGCTTTATGTGATGCTTTTAAAGACAATGTGGCCTCTTGTTATAAAAAAATTACCAGCCCCGACTTTGAAGATTGGTCCACTGAAAAAACAAAGGACTTTCGTTCTAGAATCGAGGTACCTGAAGAACATAAATTTAGTGGCTTTGAAGGCTATAAAAAATTAATTCCATTGGTAGATGTGGTCTTAATAGCTACTCCACCAGGATTTCGCCCGATACACTTTGAAGAGGCTATTAAGCAAAATAAGCAGGTTTTCATGGAAAAACCAGTGGCAGTAGATGCGCCCGGAATCAGAAAAGTATTGGAAGTTGCTAAAATAGCTAAAGAGAAAAAATTAAATGTGGTCGTTGGTCTACAAAGACATTATCAAAAAATTTATCAAGAATGGGTGCCGCTCTTACAACAAGGGGTAATTGGGGATATTGTTTCTTCGAGAGTGTACTGGAATAGTGCAGGCGTTTGGGTGCGACCTCGACAAGCAGGGCAAACAGAAATGGAATATCAAATGCGCAATTGGTATTATTTCAATTGGTTGTGTGGCGACCACATTACAGAGCAACATATACACAATCTAGATGTAGGAAATTGGGTCAAACAAGCCTACCCCGTTCGAGCGAATGGTATGGGCGGTAGAGAGGTTAGAAATGGAAAAGAACATGGGGAGATTTTCGATCATCATTTCGTTGAGTACGAGTATGCGGATGGTTCTCGTATGTTTAGCCAATGTAGACACATCAAAGGCTGTATGAATCGAGTCACAGAAGCTTTTCATGGTACGAATGGTTCTGCGCCAAAACCGGGCGTTATTCTTACTAAAAGTGGGCATGAAATAATGAATTATAATGATAAAAAAGATGCGAATCCTTATCAAGTAGAACATGATTTATTATTTGTAGCGATTGCAAAAGGAGAATATAAATATGCGGATGCGGAAAATGCGGCCAAAAGTACCATGACTTCTATATTGGGTAGAATGGCTACTTATTCTGGGGAAGTGATTGAATGGGATGATGCCATTAATTCCAATATTAGTCTGGCCCCTAAGCAGTATGATTGGAAGGCGGATCCGCCTATTTTGCCGAATGCAGATGGATTTTATCCGATTGCAATACCAGGTAAGACGAAGGTGGTGTAGATGCACAGGAATCTTAAATTATTTAACTATGTGTAACATTGACAATAATTCAAGCTTCTATTAACTCAATAAACCTGTATATAATTTGGACAATTTCTTGCATTTCCATAACTAGCAATAGATTTAACAGATTTTTATCTTTGAAATGTGCAAGTTGTAAGTTAAGTAAGGTTGTTTATTTGTTTAAACTGTTTATTTGTTTACTTGCTAGACTTTTAAACAAATAAACCGTCTAAATAAATAAACACACCTACTTGTCTTAAGAAACAAATTATATTACATGCAAGAGAAACGAAAAAAGAAGCTGTTTACCAATCGGTCAATAGGCTTTTACAAGAAACAAAAGATAGGCAACTTATTAGTGGTGCTATTCGGACTTCCATTTTTATTAATTGGGCAAACCTTACAAAAGTTTGAATATGCCCAACCTAAGATGGGAACGGAATTTCGCCTAGTTTTTTATACAACAGATTCTATCAAAGCGAATAAAGCCGCAGAAATTGCTTTTCAAAGAATAGATGCCCTCAATCAAATATTTAGCGACTACGAAGCTAGTAGCGAATTAAGTCGTTTATCTTTAAGTGCAGGCAGCGGACAAAAAGTGCAAGTGAGTAAAGAATTATGGGAAGTATTGTCTATGGCGCAATCTATTTCCAAGAAAAGTAAAGGGGCATTCGACGCAACTATTGGTCCTTTGACAAAAATCTGGAGGCGAGCTATCCGACAAAATCAGTTTCCTGATAAAATGGTCTTAGCTGCTGCCAAAGAAAAGGTTTGTTATAAGCATTTAAAATTACATCCTTCTACCCGTAGTGTCTCCTTAACAAAGGAAGGGATGCGTTTAGACCTTGGCGGTATTGCTAAAGGCTATACAGTCGATGAAGTTTATAAAACCTTAAAAGAACAAGGCATTACAAGGGCTTTAATAGACGGCGGAGGCGATATTTATGCAGGGATGCCGCCACCTGATTCGGGTGCGTGGAAGGTCATTTATATCTCTAAAAGAACTCGAACCCTTTCGCTTGATTTCTTCGATCCACAATCTAAAACTTGGACGAAGCGACAAGAAAATAAAAAAGTAGTTTATTTATCAAATGCAGCGATTGCTAGTTCTGGAAATACTTATAAATCTTTAGAAATAGATGGCACTAAATATTCTCATATTATCAATCCAAAAACGGGCTTAGGCTTAACACATAATGACATTTTAAATGTACAATCCCTTACTTGTGCTTTGGCAGATGCACTCGCTTCTACGGTAAGTGTATTGTCTCCTAAAAAAGGAAATCGCTTTTTAAAAAAATATATAGACACTAAATTGAGCGAGGGAGTTTATTAGGAAAAGAAATCAGAGGTCAGACCGAAAAATTATATTTTTCTGTCAGAAGTGAGATTTATGACGTGTTCCTAGACGTTTTTTTGAAACACAAAAGGAACAAAAGAAACAAAAGGATTTTCACAAAAGTTTGCTGTATATTTTACGTTTTACCAGATATGCTTCAAAAATAAAAACCTTTTGTGAAAACCCTTTTGTTTCTTTTGTTCCTTTTGTGTTTCAAAAAAATATCTTTTACACTAGCAGTACGTCTAGGAACAGGTCATAAGTCTGACCTCTGACAGAAAAATGTAATTTTTCGATCTGACTTCTGACTTCTTTTCTTTTCAGCACCGCAACCTTCAAAACATGAAACGAAGAAACTTTATTCAAACAAGTATGACTACCGCAGCATTAGCTGCCACTACCACCGCTTGCACAGCAGCAGTTGCCCTAGCGGCACAAAAAACAGCGGCTAATGCAACACCTCCTAGTTTTCAATTAAAATACGCTCCTCATTTGGGTATGTTTAAGCATTCTGCGGGGGATGATCCGATTGACCAATTGAATTTTATGGCGGATCAGGGTTTTACGGCTTTTGAGGATAATGGAATGAAAGGTAGATCGGTAGAATTGCAGGAAAAAATGGCGCAGACGATGGCGAAACGAGGTATAGAAATGGGGGTGTTTGTGGCGCATAAAATCTATTGGTCCGAACCAAATCTGGCAAGTGGAAAAAAGGACTATCAGGAAGAATTTTTAATACAAATCAAGGAGTCCGTAGATGTTGCTAAGCGGGTAAATGCTAAATGGATAACGGTTGTTCCGGGGTTAAAAGATTTTCGACAAGATATGGGGTATCAAACAAACAATGTGATAGAAACCCTTAAAATAGCGTGTACTATCTTAGAACCTTATAAAATTGCGCTGGTTTTAGAACCCCTTAATTTTAGGGACCATCCCGGTTTGTTTTTAACGAAAGCTTCTCAGGCTTTTCAGATATGTGAGGCGGTGGACAGCCCTTCTTGCAAAATTCTTTTTGATATTTATCACCAGCAAATTCAAGAGGGTAATTTAATTCCGAATATAGAAAAATGTTGGGACCAAATTGCTTATTTTCAAATTGGGGATAATCCCGGTCGAAACGAACCAACTACAGGAGAAATTAACTATAAAAATGTCTTTAAATATATTCATAGTCGAGGCTATACGGATATTCTAGGTATGGAGCATGGGAATTCTACTGAAGGAATAGAAGGCGAACAAAAAGTAATAGCGGCTTATCAAGAGAGTGATAGTTTCAAGTAGATGCGAGTAGATTATGTGAGCTTGTTTGAAAAGTGTTTGCGTTTCCCGTAATTGCCAAATTTATTTGGCAGATTCAAAATACGCCAAATTTTGTTCTAAAAACGAATAGAAGCGAGTAAAATCTGCCAAATTTATTGGGACCATAAATTATCTGGATCAACTTATGTTCTGGGGTCTTTTTTGGAGTAAATATAGGAGCGTAGCTCCGACAACGTCTGTAGGAATGGGATAGGAAAGCAAGTCAAAGGAGCGTAGCTTCGGCAACGTCTGCCGCACGTTTTTACGTTGCCGAAGCTACGCTCCTTTGACTTGCTTTCCTATCCTATTTTTACAGACGTTGTCGGAGCTACGCTCCTATATTTCACTCAAAAAAAACTCCAAAACATAAGCTGATCCAGATATTTTACAGTCCCAATTTATTTGGCACTACATCCCTCGACCATTTTTGCAAAATGTGATGATAGGGATACTAACTTATTTTTGCAAGTGGCACTTGCAAAATTGAAATTTGTGGCGACTAAAGACCAAAGACTAATCTGACTCAAAAATCTGTATTATGGAACAAGAAGAAATAGTAACTAAATATGTTTGGAATGGAAATGTTTATGGTGCCTTGATGAATGGAAATATTTCGAGAGAAGAGTACAAGAAAGATAATAAACAATTATCCGTTCAAATCATTCAAGAAATGGTTAGTCAAAATGGAGCAGAATTAATTGATGCTTTATTGGAAATTCAAAATTGGAGAGCAAAAACAATTGCGGGCTGTTTAATAGGCTTTAAAAATCAACCACAGTATGTCCCTCAAATAGGGGAATTATTTTTAAATCAATGTGGCGGCGTGACAGGTTACACTTATACATTTGCCAAATTCGCTAATGAGGAGTCAATAAACT
>Ga0209831_1000841_pt1 | contig 29337 bp, 23 predicted proteins | sample Maine_Asex4_meta_FD_187451 | JGI IMG/M metagenome (GOLD analysis project Ga0209831, IMG submission 187451) | Marine algal microbial communities from Maine, USA - Maine_Asex4_metaG (SPAdes) (version 2) | ecosystem: Host-associated > Algae > Red algae > Unclassified | place: Maine, USA | collected... | reverse complement strand
CCTACCCCACCAAACCATAACCCCCCAACCAATTTGTTATCATGTCCAAACCATAGCTGGTTAATACCGATTCTGGATGAAATTGAAAACCAGTAAGCTTTAATTGTTGATGATGCAACGCCATTATCAAACCATCTTTTTTGGTAGAAGAAGTTATTGACAAGCCATCAACAGGTTTCATTTTTAATACCAGAGAATGATAGCGCATTACTTCATAAGGGTTCGGCACATTTTTGAAAAACAAATGTTGGTTGTGCGTACACCAACTGGTTTTTCCATGTACTGGCACAGGAGCTTTAACCAACTCCATTCCTAAATATTGGCCAATAGCTTGGTGACCAAGGCAAATACCTAACATAGGAATTTTACCGGCAAAACGGTTGACAACTTCTGGTAATATGCCCGATTGTTTTGGTGTTTCTGGCCCAGGAGATAACACAATGGCTTTTGGTTGCAGCACTTCAATTTCGGAGGTAGTAATTTCATCATTACGTTTTACCAAAACATTTACACCAGCTTGGTAAAAGTAATCGACTAAATTATAGGTAAACGAGTCGTAGTTATCTAATAAAAAAATCAAAAAGTAAACTTGTATTTATCGCCCATTTCTTCTGCTAAGCATATTGTTTTCAAAGCTATCAAAAACATTGCGTAAGCCAGGTATCCAATCGGCTAAAACTACAGCAGTTTTAGAAGAAACGGGTTCAACCCACGGGTAAGTTATCGACTCCATTTTAATTTCATTGTTAATAAAACCGGCCTTGTTTACAAACCACAATGCAGTGCTAATTAAAAAGGCATACAAAAAAGTAAACACCGCACCGCCAGCCAATTTGTTAACAATACCCAATCTTAAATTATCTAATAACTTATCAATAAAATTACTAATAATATTTATAAAAACTAACACCACTACAAACACCACCACAAAACTGATGAGCGGTAAAAACTTGGGATCAATGTTAAACGATTCGCCTAAAAAGCCAGCAGCCACATAACCAAAATTGAGCGCTAAAACAACCCCAATAAATATGGCGAAGAAAGAGGCCATTGACTTTACAAAGCCTTTACTATAGCCTCGGTAAAACGAATAAATTAAAATAACCGCAATTATAAAATCAAAAATCATAATTGTTTATTAGACCAATAAATTAAAAAATGCCACTTTTTCATCAAACAATTAACCCTTAGCTAACAACTTTTTCACCACATTAGAAATAGCCTTACCATCTGCCTTACCACCAAACTTTTCATTTGCCATACCCATTATTTTACCCATATCTTTCATACTGCTTGCGCCAGTTTCTTCAATAATGGCTGCAACCTCGGTAGTTAATGCTGCCTCGCTTAACTGCTCCGGCAAAAAGGCTTCAATTATTGCCAACTCTTCTTTTTCTTTTTCGCTTAAATCGTTGCGGCCCTGCTCCTCAAAAATGGCAATAGAGTCTTTGCGCTGCTTCACCATTTTTTGCAACAACTTAATTTCGGTAGCCTCATCCAAATCGTCACCACCACCCTCTTTAGTTTTTTCTAATAAAATAGCCGACTTAATTGCCCGCAACGATCGCAATGCAATTTGATCTTTGGCTTTCATTGCTTCTTTTATAGCAACCGTAATTTTATCGTTTAACATCATACAAATTAGTTTAAACTTTGCTCGCAAAGATATTCAATAATTAGAATTTTTTTTGGAGCGAAACCAATTAACCCCACATTAAATTTGGTCCTGCTTTCCGCTCCAATCTTTGCTGGCCCCAAAAAGCCAGCAAAGGATTTCCGCTGCAATCAGGGCTAAACTTTAAACCTCGCTCCCCTGCAACATACCTAACCGAAATAGCTTACTTAAAAAAGCAACTACTTCATTTTTTATATTTTACACAATTTATTTATCAAACACACACTAAACCTAAAAATACACCGTTTTACTTTGAAATACAAAGTGAAATGAATACAAATTACTTAAATGATATTAAAGAGATAAAATCGCTAATAGAATCGCGATCGCGTTTTTTATCTTTAAGTGGCTTGTCAGGTATTCTTTCGGGTATTTATGCTTTAATAGGCGCATTTGTGGCCAACCATTTAGCCACCAATTCCAATTCCATTGCTTATAACGATGTTAGGCAAGGTATTTTGTCGCCCATAGTAATTAAGTTGTCTATAGTTGCGGCGGTAGTTTTTATTTGTGCTTTAATAACGGCTTATTACTTCACTTATCGCAAAGCAAAAGGCAAACAACAAAAAGTTTGGACTAAAGCCACCTACAAAACATTAGTAAGTTTTTGCATTCCTTTTATTTCAGGCGCTTTGGTTACCATAATTTTATTAGCCAAAGGTCAGTTTTATTACATTGCTGCTTTCACCTTAATTTTTTATGGTTTGGCCCTATACAGCGCAGGCGTTTATACTTATAAAGACGTGCAATGGCTGGGCATTTCTGAAGTTTTAACAGGTTTAATGGCTTTAATGTATGCTGGCTATGGCTTGTATTTTTGGGCTTTCGGTTTTGGCATTTTGCATATTGTGTATGGTGCTATAATGTATTTTAAATATGATTTGAAAAATGAATAATGAAATATAGATGCAGCAGCTATGAATAAACATTTTCAAAAATTAGATAAAGCTTTTGACAATAAAGTGCGCTTGGGTATTATGAGTATTTTAATGGTAGATGATAAAGTGAGCTTTAATAATTTAAAAGAAAGCTTGCAACTAACCGATGGAAATTTGGCCAGCCATTTAAAAGCTTTAGAAAAGGTGGGTTACATTACGGTAATAAAATCATTTATCGGCCGCAAACCAAAAACAGATTATAGTGCCAGCAAAGTTGGTGTACAAGCATTTAAAACACACATTAATGCTTTAGAAGCATTGCTCAAAAAGATGAAATAATTTTTTTCACTTTTAACTTTGAAAATCAAAGTACTTTTAAAATAAAATATGGCAGACAACACATTAATAAACCGTTTTAAACAATCTATAGGGCTTAAAGTATTGGCTATTTTGGTAATGATTGTTTTACTATTAATTCCTAACAGCTTAGTACAAGAGTTAATTAACGAGCGCAGCGCACGTAAAGCTTCTGTTGAAGAAGATGTGGCTGCTTCTTATGGTCAGGAGCAAATAATTTACCCTGCATTTATAAAAATACCATACACCCGCACTCAGTATAATTCGGATGATAAACCTTACACTACCGAAGGCCACATTGGTATAAGTGCTAACAATTCCGCTTTTAACACAAACATTACAACCAACACTAAAGAAAGAGGCATTTATAAAGTAGTAGTTTACGATACAGAAATTGCCAACAACGCTACCTTTAACTGGCAAAGTTTTAAACCAGATGATTGGAAAGATTACGAGTTTGATTTTGAAAAAGTTTATTTAGTTTACGGAATTAAAGATGCTAATGGCATTGCAGATTCAGTTGAAGTAACTGCTAATGGCAAACCGTTGAATATTGAAGGAAATGCTGCAATAAACATCTCAGAATTTTACTGGTTAAAAACAGAAAATTTTGCAATAGATATTAGCCAAACATTAAAAGTAAATTCTAACTGGTTAATAAAAGGCACCAAAGGTTTACACTTTGAACCAATGGGCGATTTGGTAGAAGTGAAAATGCAAAGCCCGTGGCCCCACCCAAGTTTTACTGGCAAAAATAACCACCACATTTCGCCAGATGGTTTTACCGCCAATTGGAAAGTAAATAAATATGGGCACAAGCATCCACCAACTTGGTTTAATGACCAATCTGCTATTATTGCAAACTCATCTTTTGGGGTAAACCTTATTCAACCTATCAACGAATATGGTAAAAACTTTAGAACCTCAAAATATGCCCTACTTATTATCGCCTTAACTTTTGGTATTTTCTTCTTCTTCGAAATTTTATTAAAGAAGAGCATCCACCCAATACAATATACATTGGTGGGTTTTGCCTTAACCATATTCTACTTGCTGCTGCTTTCTATTAGCGAGCACTTGGGTTTTAATTTGGCTTACTTTATCTCCAGCATTGCCACCATTTTATTAATTTCGTTTTATACCCATTCTATTTTAAAACACTTTCGGGCGAGTAGCTTACTGCTGGGCTTGCTGAGTGCCTTGTTTGGCTATGTTTTTATTATTTTACAAATGCAAGATTTTGCTTTGTTGGCAGGCGCCATTGCCTTGTTTGTAGTTTTAGCTGCGGTAATGTTGCTCTCCAGAAATGTAGATTGGTATAATGTGGGTAAGATGGTGGACTTAGGCAATGAAAAATTACCTAAAGAATAAAGGTGAACAACAACATTCCATTTTACATAGCCGCAATTTTAACTTTCCTTTCCTTAAAGTTTGGTTACCTCTAATCTCGCATTAGAAAATGAAGCACAAAAAGCAATGCTAAAGAAAAAACAAGCAAAAGTATTGGCAAGCAACCCAAGTTTAGATTTAGGTGATGAAGTGCAACAAATGAGTGAACCGGATTTGCTTTTGCTAAGCATCTTATTACTATTAATTTTATGGTTTAGGAGAAATAGAACATCATACCCAAATAAATTAACTACAGCATAAAGTAAACCTAATGCCATTTACATTTTCACATCCTGCCATAGTATTGCCACTTTCACAAAATACAAATAAATGTTTTTCTAAATCGCCTTGTCCATCAAAAAATACTTCCGCATAATATGTAAAGTTATTTTCTCGGCATTCCTAAATGAAAAATTAAAAAGTAAAAATAGCGCTTATCCCCGAAAACCAGTATAAAAAAAAATACGCTACACTAATGATACTTATTAATTAAACTTTAGTCACCTTTGCTTATCTTAAATAAATATTTTATAAAACTTTAAAATTTAAAAAATGATGAAGAAATCTATTTTATTGACACTATTTTGTTGCGTTGCATTTTTACACGGTTTTTCGCAAAATGAAGAATACCGACACGTAGGCTCTGCAAGCATTGGTTTAAGCCTAACTGGTTCTTTACTTAACCTGTTAGATGATGCTACGGAAACCGGCACTATTGAAGTAAAAAACACACCCGCTTTACAATTAACTTACGATTATGGTATCAAAAAATTTTTTAGTATCGGCGTGGCAGTAGGCTTTCAAAATTTTAATATTGATGCAGAAGACTTTACCTACACCAATAGCGAAGGAATTGAAAAAATGGAAAGCTTTACGGCTGACTATTCAAGACTAAATGTAGCAATTCGTCCATTGTTTCATTATGCCAACAATGAAAAATTGGATTTATATTCCGGCTTTAGAATTGGTATGCTTAATAACAATATTGATGCAGAATCAACTATTGATAATTCTACAATAGATGATTTTGATTTAGATGGTTTTAATAGCCTCACCAGACTTTCATTTGGTATTACTGCTTTTGGTCTGCGCTATTATTTTACCGATAATATTGGTGCTGGTTTCGAAATCAACCTTGGTGCACCATATATTACTGCCTTTAACATAAACGCAAGATTTTAAAAAACACCACTAACAAATTATTTTTTTAAGAGTTGTTCCTTTTTGGGGAGCAACTTTTTTTTTATGGCCTCCTTTCTGCATCAGCTATACCAACTGCTTGTTATTAAGCTTTTGTAGTTTACTAATAGCGCCATTATAAAACATTACGTATACCAATTAAAATAAGAAATTCGATGCCAAACTATGAAGCAGTGTTAACTTTGCTTTCATCAGTAGCAATTGATAAAAATATTAACAGATATAATTATAAAATTCATAACTTTAGGTTTCAGTATGAAAAAAATGAGCGATAAAATATTCGGATGGTAAATGTGAACAGTTGAAAACCTTTTTTTAGACACACTAAAATGTACGCTACCTAACAAAAAGATGAAACCCCTCTTAACACACACTTTTATAAGATGTCACCTTTGTAAACCAAACTACTCCACCTTAACAACCCCGCCACCATTATAACTGTAATACTCGCCATTGTACATGGCATCTGCGCTGGCGGGTCCCATTATAAAAGTACCTTTACTAACTGCCCTAACTGTATAATAATAGTTTCTGTATTTGTAAGAATTGCTCTTGATACTCGGTGTAGCGGTAGTGTAAATGTTTACCCGGTCATCTCTAAAATCGATATGGTCGTAAGTGCCTTGCTGTTTTTGCCAATCAAAAGTAGCCGTTTCGTTAATCCGTGGGTTTTCAATTTCGAAGCCAGCAGGCAATACATCTGTCAACACTACATTTTCTACATTTTTATCTTTACTGCGCAAGGCCAATTCTATAACCAACAAATCATTTTGTTTTACCTCATTCAAATTAACTCGTTTACCGTTACGATCATAAATCTTTTTTCTAACCTGCAAAAAATTATCTTTTTCTTCTACTTCATTTTTATTGGTGAAGCCACTTAGCTCATAAAAATAATACAATTGTCCTTGCCCTTTAGTAACTATTTTAATGGGCTGATCTTTGTACTTAGCAACATCTAAATTAACATTTTCATTGCCTGTAAAAGTTGCTACTAATTTATCGCCTGCATAAATTTCTGCTTCCACCGCATTATCCCGATTTAGCTTAGCCACTTTTGCAAAAGCCAATATGGTAAACACCGCTTCTTGCGTATTAAAGTATCTTTTCTCTTTATAAGCCTCCGAAAGCTTTTTAGCTATCGCCGGAATTTGAGGGTTTTCTGGTGCTACTTCTACCAAAGCGTATAACGAAATTGCTAAGTCACGAATGTAAGAACTAAAGCTCCCATCAAACTCGCCCATAGCTTTATCGCCACTAAAAGAGGCGGGCACAATTGCCTTAAATTTTTCTGTATCGCCCAACATTGCATAAGCCGCACCAATCATATATTTGGCATCGTGGGTTAACAACTTGGGGTAACTTTTGTAATAGTTCATTAAGGCAATATCGGCATCGCCCGCAATAGCCAACACCATTAAACCATACGGAATTTCGCGGCGTACCTTTTCCTTTTTCAAACCACCATCATACCAATATAATTTTGTTTCCTTACTTCTATTTTTTTGTTTAATGTAACCCAACAACTTATTAAACACAACAGGGTTAACATCGTAACCAGCATTTTTGGCTTCTGTTAAAAAGTGCGCTGCATATACCGAACCCCACCAACTTACATCGCCACCATGGTGCCAATAAGCCAAACCGCCACTACCAGTTTGTAAAGTTTGAATATCGTAAATTACTGTTTGCACCAAATGTTGCGGACTTAACTGTCCTTCATTATCTAAGTTCACATCAAAAGCACGCAACAAATCAGCGGCATTTACCAAAGGAAAAACTTTAGAAATTTTTTGCTCTAAACAACCGTGTGGATATTTTAATAAGTAAACCAACTTGTCACCGAACTCTGCAATTGGCGATGCGGTGATTGATATTTTTCCTTCGAGTGTATTGGGCAAAAAGTCATTTTCTAAATTTAAGGTTTCGGTAAGGTTTGCCTTAATACTTCCAAAGCCATTAGTTTTTTGCAAAGGGCTGGCTGGGCGCACCATTAGGTTGGTTGTGCTGGTAAAAGTTTCGCCACCTGCCAAACTACTGATGCTTACTTTAGCATCGCCCAAAGCATTTAGCACCTTTGCTTTAAACCAAAATTGCTGTTCATCGTTAGCAGCTATGTTTACAGTTGTTGCAGCATCGCCTATTAATTCTATTGGACCTTCTAACTCAATCTTAACTTGGTTTTCTAAAATGTTTTCTGTGGTATTCGATAACATTATGGGAATCTCCACTTCATCGCCTGGCGTTAAAAAGCGTGGTAAGCCTGTACTCAAAACCATTGGGTCGGCTACTTTTATATTAGCTGATGCGGTGCCAAATCTATCGCCTTTATAGTTCATTGCCATTATGCGCAAGTCACCAGAAAACTCTGGCACATCAATCGTCATTTCATACAAACCTTGTTCATTAGTTTGTACAATGCCACTCCAAAAAGAACAAAGCTGCACCCGCTTGTTGCCAAAACCAACTGCTCTATTATTTAATTCTTCAACCGAGCCACCACCAATTAACAAACCTCTATCAGTAAGTTCTGGAAATAAATATGGATATAAATCATAGGCTTCTACTTCTAAGGCTCTTTTCTGATAAAAATAATCCGCAGCATTGGGGCTTTTGTAATTGGTAATATTTAAGATGCCTTCATCCACCACGGCAACTGTCATTTCTGTATTGGGTTCACTATTTATAGTAAAGGTATAACTTTGGTTAGATCGTATTTTCTCCTCCACCTCAATTGCAATTGGTATGTTAATGTCAGCGTTTGCCACCGTAATATTTTCAATACCGTAAGCTACAGTTAAAGGGCTGTTATTGTTAGCAACTGGTTTTATTAAAGTAGTGGTAATGTATGCATTAGGAAACATTTCGGGCGTAATGTCAATCACCAATTCAGCAGTACGTTTGTCGGTAGTGGTATAATAATGTTTAATAATATTGTCTCGTTCAACAGTTACCAATACCTTTCCTTGAAACGGAGTAGAAAGTATTAACTTTGCTTGGTCGCCGACTTGGTATTCATCTTTGTCTTTCTTAAAACTAATCTTACCTTCTTTGTTTACTTCAAATGCACTAAAGTTGGTGTTGCCTCTTCCGTAAGCATAAAAGTTGTATTCGCACATATTGTTAGGATGGCCAAAAAACACTTTGTAACTGCCCGATTCTTTTGGTAAGAAATTAAAATTGGTTGTGGTGTTATTTAGCGTAATGGTTTCTTCTGCTACTACTTCTTGTTGTTGGTAAGATTTGTATCTGTACCTGCCACGGTTATCTTTTTCTAAAACCGTTTTATAATAACTGCGTTCTACCCTTACCAACATTGGCTGGTTGTTCAGTAAGTTTTTATCTTTATCAAGCGCAATAAAATTAAGATCCATACTTTGGTCAACCGTGTTGTAACGATTGATTCTTTTCATACCAAAAAAAATATTTTGCGTATACACCTCAACAAAATTAGATTTGCTAACTGGGCGACCACTTTCATCAAAAACAGTAGTCAACAACTTGCCTCTTAACTGTCCAACATTTTTATAATGTGATGGAATTTCGAATATTGCGTTTACTAACCCTGCTTCATCAGTTTTGCCTTCTTTTAGTACCTTTTTAAAATTTGTATTATTATTGATGGCAAAAGTGTATTCCAGAAAATTTTTGGCAGAAAAATAGGCTTTGTTTAACGTAAACTCTGTTTCGTAATTTCTGTTTTTAGCTGGTGGGCCAAAATAGTTTACCGCTTCAATATTGAGCTTAATTTTTTCTCCGCTACTATAAATTAGTCGCTCGGTTTCGGAAGTAACCTTAATACGATCTGGCATAAAGCTCTCTACTTTTATGTTGTGCGCTTTTACAAATATGTTGTTGCCGGTAAATAGTTCGAAGGTATAGTTGCCTGTTGGCGCAGTAGCAGGCACGGTCATTTGTATTTCAAAAGCACCTTCGGCATTTAGTTTTTTATTGATCGTTTTATACAACTGCCCATTAGGTAAAGTACATCTTATAACAACTGGAATTTCGCCCGGCTGTTCAACGGTGGTACTTCTTATTAAACCTGTTAGCTTAATGGTTTCTCCTGGTCGGTACAACTCTCGCTCACCATATAAGTAAGCCAAATAATCACTCGAATGATTTCGCAGGCCACCAATTTCAAACCGTGAGCTGTTCATTTGTGATTGCCTAAAAGGCAAAAAATTGAAGTCGTTGGTAGTTTTAGCTTCCACAAAATTTACCACCGGATCGATCATACTAACATCAGCCAAAATAAATTTTACAACACCTGCTCCGTCGGTTGGTTGGCTTAATAATTTTTGATTGGTTTCATCGAACAAAGTAACGGTTGCGCCTGCAATAGGTTGCGTAGTTTTTATGGAGTTTAAAAAAACGTAAATAGCATCTTTTCCCACTTTAGTAATCATACCAATATCGCTTAACGAAATAATTTGCGAAGAAGTCAGATATCTTTTTTTAGGATGCTTTACTTCGGCCACATACAAACCATTGTAATCGTTTAGTACATCTTCAAAATTTAAATTGAGTAACCGCAACTTACCAACTGCTTCTAAATCTTCAGTTTTTATTTTTTTTGTATAGATGGGTTTGCCCAACTCACGGGTATCATAAATTTCATAATTAAAATATTCTCTGTTTCCTGTTGCTTCATCCCGTTCATTATGGTAACGATAAGCTTTACCTTTGTTAAACAAAGTTTTAATGTTGTTAGCAAATACTTTAGTAAGTGTTACTTCTACCTCATCAATATTTACAATTTCTACCGCAACATTTTTGCTGCCTGCCGAACTCAAATAACGGTTGCCGCTGCCCGTAAATTTTATGCTCGGTTCAACATAACCAAAGGTAAACTGTGCGGTATAGTCGTTTTCTAAAGGCTTAGCTAATGCGCCTTTTATGCCTTGTTTTATGGTGATGCTGTAGCTGGTGCTAATATCAAAATCGTTACTAAAAACACGAATACCGTTTGCAGTATTTTCTGTGTTGTAATCAATTTTAGGAGAAATACTAATGAAGTCTTTTAGTGTTGCTGCTTTAATTTGTTGATTGGTACTAATAAAAATTTGACCAAGCGTTCCGTTATGCTCAACTGTGTGTCCGCTAATTATTAGCTCACCTGGATCAGGAATGTTTATAGAAGTTTTCAATTCAACATTATCATTATTTTCTGATTGATGTACTTTATAAAGCTTGCCCAAATTTATATTGACTGCTTGGCCTGCATTAGTGCTTTGCGGAATTTTTGTTTTAAGTTGTAGCAGTTTCGAAGTGCCTGTATTACTAACAATTGGCGTGTACGTTTTTCCATCAACTGTAGCATTTAAGCTTTCAAAAGAGGAAGCCATTACTTTATAATTAAAATTGATATTGAGCTGTAATTCATTTTGTTGCGTAGCGGCATTGGCGAGTTGCCATACGGCTGTTGCATCAATTATTTTAAGCTTAGGAGTTGTAAATGTTGCAGTGTAATTTTTGTTAACATTTAATTTTAGGGGTAACGATTTTACTACTGCTTCATTTATTATAGCTTTGTATTTTGTGTTAGGTTGAAAACCCGAATTTGGGGAAAACACAATTTGGTTAGGTGCTTCCCAACGGTAAGCACCTTTTACCATTGGGTCGAAAAGCAGCCATTGGTTGTAATCCCATTTGTTAAGATCTTCCTCTTTAACTACCGCTTTATTAAATGTAAAGGTAAGGTTTTGTTTTTGTGTAATTTGTTTATTAAAGTTGGTAGAAGTAATGGTAAGCGTTTTACTATTATTTGAGGTGTTGTTACAAGCATTTGATAGTATAATGAAAAGTAGAAAAATTGTGTAGTAAAAATGTTTCATATAAGGTTACTGGTAATTGAATTTTAACGAAAGATATAGTTTTAACGCAAAAGAAAATACATTTGGTATTCTTTATTTTACAAATATGATAAATTTATGGAGGGTTTAGGTTATGTTAACAAGGTTGGGGATAAATTAATCTTCCTAACTAACAACTTCTTTGGTATATAAAAATATCGGAAAATGGTATCTTCAAATATTAGCAAAGGTTAGGTCATAAACTCATCAAAAATTTTAATAAATAAAATTTTATAAGAATGAGAGGGCGAAAAATTGAGGCTATTAACAAAGCGTTATTTACGGGTTAAAAAAGCGGTAAACCTGTAGCTTTTATTAATGAGGATTAAAAAAAAGAATGAGAAAGCAGTTGAAAATTAATGCTTGAATTAAAGATGTAGTCAAAAATCCTGCATCTTAACAAAGTTTACTTTTCTATTTGATGGGTTAATAGTTTGGCTAATCGCTCAAGAATAACAACTTTAAAACTCATCTATTTCAAACTAACTTTCTACATAAAACTAAACCTTACTGCTTCACCAACTTCTGATAATAAACATCCGCCCCATTATCAATAGCTATTAAATAAACACCTTTACTTAATGTGGCGGTGTTTAACTGTATGTCATTGCTTGCTTGTTGCACATCAAACGATCTTACAAAAATTATTTGACCTTGCAAGTTTGTTAAACTTACATTTATTGGCTGACTATTAGTTTCAATAAACTGTATGGTCAACTGTTCATTTACGGGGTTAGGATATAAATTAATTGAATTAATATTAGCTACTTCTCCTCTTTGTATTTCAACATAACCTTCAATAGTAGCCACGCCGTCAAAATCGGTTTGTTGTAGCTGATAATAGGTAATACCATCAGTAGCATTTCTATCGATAAAATTATACGCTTGCACGGTACTGCTATTTCCTTGTCCGCTAATAGTTGCTAATTCCTCAAAATACACCCCATCTTTTGAGGTATTAATTGTAAAATGCGAGTTATTAATTTCGGTAGCAGTTTCCCACTTTAATTGATTACCTGTTGGCATTGCCACGCCGTTAAAACCAATTAATTCAATAGGTAACTTTTGTAGGCAATATATTGTTTCTGAGGCAGATGCGGTACACCCAATTTCATCTTCAACATTTATTTGATAGCTCGAACTATCGGGCAAACTCAGCACTTCAAATTGTTCGGCATGCGAAATCGTTCCTTCAAAAACATTGCCAGTAACCGTAAACAAAGCATTGTTGCTTAGGCCAGGAAAACCGCCACTAACAGAAGCGTATAAATCAAAAGTAGTACCATCTACAAAATCGCAAACACAAGCTGTTTCAATTATTATGGGGCATAAAAAAGTAATTGCTTGGGTGTTACCAAACGAAGTACAATCTTCATTAAAAGAAAAAGTAGCTAAATCAGCCACAGTTTTAATAACCATTGGGCTTACATAAATTTCCTCCCCACAGGGTATGTTGTTTTGAACAATCTCATCAAAATTATTGGTACTAAAACCATAAATTTCAGTTGCTGTTGTGTAACCAGTAGTTGTTAAGTTTTCGTTGTTATGAAAAACATAATATAAGCTGGCATCAACACTAATGCCAAAGTTACTAATAGAAATGTCTGGCTTTGCACCATCGCAAACATAAGCTTGGTTTACGGTGGCTCTACCAACAGTATAAGGTGCCGCACAATTATAGTTAACTCGGTATTCAATGGTTTCAATACAAGGGGTTTCTAAATTATAGCTTACCTCAAAAACCGCTTCCCCTTCTGAGCAGTCATCAAAAATTTGCCTTTCAGAAACACTAATGTAAGGGCTGCAAAGCCTGCCTGGATACACGCCTACTAAACAACCAATTTTATTTTCATTTAAAAACGGGGTAATATCTGTTGGATAAACGGTTATATCAATACTGGCCGTTAAGGTATTACTAGGGTCGGCAAAACAAGTAGCTGAAACAGTATATGTTTGAACTACAGGTGTGCAAGATTTACTACTTGCCACAAATTCTCCATCTGTAATTTCTGCTGGGCCATCCCAACTAAAATTAGCAGATAAAGTATCTAATAAAGCGGTAAGGCTTACATAATCGCCAGCACATACAGTAGTAGCCGCAACCGAAATTTCTGTAATTTCATTGGGGCATTGCGTTCCATCGCAATTTTTAATAACATTTACGGTAGTAGAAAGGCTTTCTTTACAACGGCCATAATCTATATCGCAAAGGTAAGTTGTGGTATCAATTGGCATAACAGTTTGGGTTGCTAAGTTTGGGTTGCTAAAAGAAGCACCCATCCAATTATAGTTAAAACCGTTTTCTGCCAACAAAGTAGCTTCATCACCTTCACAAATAGTTTGATCTTCTGAAACGGTAAAAACTGGAAAATCTTCAATGGTTAATTGAATAGTATCGAACTGGCTGCCACTACAATTAGCATTAAAAAAGTAGATTTCTAAAAAGCGATCTTCATTAGCAATTCCATCATCCAAAATATCAAAAATTAATTCTACTTCGCTTTCGCCTGCTTCAAAACTTACCTCATTAGGTATACTTTCATAGTCCACACCTTCGCGTGCGGTACCTCCAATTTCGTAACTAATGGTGCGTGCCTCATCAATATCTAAATTATTAATAAAAGTAAGTTTAGCATTAGTACAACCGGCTGCAGCATTTGGAAAGTTTACTCCATCTTCGTAACCTTCTGCAATAATTTCTATGCCATTAGTAGAAAAGCTTTGCCCCTGTATAAAAACACCCGAGTCATAGCCAGAATCACCAGCATCTGCAATTGCTAATTTTATATGATATTGTTCGCAAGGCACTACCGGTATACCCGTTGTAAGCACAGTAGTAAAGCCGTTAAACTGTATATAGGTTTCATCTGTACAAGAAGGTTCATCTAAAAAACATTCGCCATCGCCATTAAAAACAAAGTACTCGCAGTTAGTGCAAGGGCCCATTGGCTCGCCATAATCCGCATAACCATTGTTAATAGTTTGTATTGAAATTGGAATTTCTGTTTCTGGCACCACAGCTATATTTTTTGCATTTCTACTAAAAGAGCCACTTATGCCTGGGCCACTCATAAAAAAACCAAATACATCATTAAATTGAGAATCGGGACCAACAAAATCTGAATACTCTTCCGATCCAAAAACATACTTAAAGGTTAACGTATCGCTTTTAGGCACAAAATCAAATTCTATTACACAGGCATCTAATATTTCAAAACCAGGTATTAGCATTGCTAAATCAGGGTCTTTAATAGCGCTAAAGTTTTTGGTATCAACATGATTTAAGTTGTTTGGCCCTGCAGCTGCGTCGGCATCACCAGTTGTCATTATTAAACCATTGGCTACTCCAACATTGGTTTCGCCTCCAAAAGCCCCATAAGAAATTGATGGGCAATTAATGGTTACGCTTTCTGGGTCTACCTCAACCCCACTACCTACCAAAGTTTCTATTAAGGTTAACTCATTAATACCTTTATTAATAACCAATTGGGCATAGCCATTGCTAATTATAAAAAAAGAAAATATAATTGAAAAATGTTTCGATAAACGCATTTGCTTAAAATACTTCATATAAAGTGAATAAAAAGATGTTGTAACTAATGTTTAGTCAGCGCATAAAATTAAAACTTATTTTTCATCTACTGTAATTTTATTTTTTTTTTGATGCGAAACTTAGGTTATTCGCATAAGCATCTGTGCTGCTATATTACTCACAAATCAATGCTGCAAAATAGCATAACCATTTTTACTAAAGCTAATTTTCAAATTTCTACCAATGTTAGCAACAGCCTTTGCTTTGGTTATCAATAAATTTTACTCCATTTTAATAAAAACTGATGCTGTTATAAACTCGAAAAAGTTACTCGTATATAGTTAAAAGTCAGTAAGTTATTATTTTACATTATCGCTTAGGGTTTCATAAAAAACACTTATTTCAATAAAAAGCCATTATAGGGTGTTTACTTTATGGTTTATAATAAAAGTTAATTGATGTGGCTATTAAATAGCATATATTAAATTTATGCTGAAACTTAAATTTATATAACTTTAAATTAAACTAAAATGAAGACTTTAAAATTTATTCCCCTGCTATTAGTAGCAGTAATATTTTTGTTACACAGTTGCTCACAAAAACAAGCTTTAGTAAAAACAGATGCTAAGTCAACCGCTTCACAACCAAGCGCTACCGCACCATCTGAAACAATAAAAGCAGCAGCAGATGCAGTAGAAGAAATGGCAGACAAAGCCGAAGAAATGGTAGACGAAGCTACTGCTTTAATACCAGAAGATGGCCGATTGGTAAAGGGAAAATTAGCTAACGGAATGCACTACTACATTCAAAAAAACACTAAACCAGAAAACCGTGCTGAACTACGTTTAGCCGTAAATGCAGGTTCGGTATTAGAAGATGACGACCAAAAAGGCTTAGCTCATTTTGTAGAACATATGGCTTTTAACGGTACCAAAAACTTTGAAAAAAGCGAATTGGTTGACTACTTAGAAAGTATTGGTACGCAATTTGGGCCAGATTTAAATGCCTACACCTCTTTTGATGAAACCGTTTATATGCTACAGGTTAGAACCGATAGCACCGAACTGTTTGATAAAGGAATGTTGGTAATTAGAGATTGGGCAAACGACGTTACTTTTGAAGATGAAGAAATTGATAAAGAACGAGGCGTAATAGAATCGGAATGGAGAAGCCGTTTAAGCCCCGACCAACGAATGCAAAACGTATATTATCCTAAAATGTTTAAAGGCAGTATGTATGCAGAACGATTGCCTATTGGAGATATGGATATTGTAAATAATGCACCGTACGATGCCTTAAAAAGATATTACAAAGATTGGTACCGACCAGATTTAATGGCCGTAATTGTTGTAGGTGATATAGATGTAGCTAAAATAGAAGCACAAATTAAAACCTTGTTTGGTGATATAAAACCAGTTGAAGATGCACGTGATCGTACCCAATTTGAAGTGCCAATGCACGATGAAACAGTAGTAAGTGTAGTATCTGACGATGAAGCTGCCTTTACCCAAGTTAGGCTAATGTATAAGCACGATAAAAAAGAGGTTAAAACATTAGCCGACTATAAAAAATCGCTAACCCGCAGCCTGTACAACACCATGATGGGCGCACGATTAGACGAACTAAGTAAATCAGCCGACCCACCATTTATGTTTGCCAATACCTCTTACGGTCGTTCAATTGGTAATATGGATACTTATAGTTCATTTGCTTATGTGCCAGAAGGTAAAGCCCCAGCTGCATTAGAAACCTTATTAACCGAAAACAAAAGAGTATTATTACACGGTTTTACAAAAGGCGAGTTAGACCGTGCGAAAGATGAAATGATGAACCGAGCAGAAAAAGGTTTAAAAGAAATGAATACTACAGAAAGCCGCAGCGTTGTTAGGCAATACATATATAAATATTTGCGCGGCAACTCAACTCCTGGGCCCGACCAACGTATGGAGCTGTACAATAAATATTTACCAAACATTACTTTAGCACAAGTTAATGCTTTACCTCAAAAATGGATAAAAGAAGATAGCCGTGTAGTTGTAATTACAGGCCCTAAAAAAGAAGAAAGCCCTTTACCTGCAGAAGAAGACATTTTTAACATTTTAGCTTCGGCAGATGAAGCAGCACCAGCAGCTTATGTAGATGAAGTAATTGAAGGGCCATTTTTTGATAAAACGTTAGAAGCCAATGAAATTACTACCGAAAAAATGTACGAAAGTGCGGGCATTGAGTATTTAGAATTAGCTAACGGCGTTCAAGTATATTTAAAACCTACAAAATTTAAAGCTGATGAAATTTTAATGCAAGCGGTTAGCCCAGGTGGCAGTTCTTTATATTCAGATGATATTCATTTTAGCGTAGAAGCAGCATCACAAATTGTTTCGGAGGCAGGCTTAGGCCAATTTAGTGCCACACAGTTAGATAAGTTAATGGCGGGCAAAACGGTAACCGTTTCTCCTTACATTAGCGATCTTTCAGAAGGGTTAAGAGGCAGTGCATCACCCGATGATTTAGAAATGATGTTTCAAATGGTTTATCAATACTTTTATGAGCCACGGTTAGATGAGGAAGCGTTTACTTCTTTTTGCAATAAAGAAAAAGGTTTTGTTAAAAATATGATGTCCGATCCTCGTTTCTTTTTTAACAACGAGGTAAGCAAAATTAAATACGATGGCAACAAAAGAGCCTTATACCCACTTGCCGAAGATTATGATGAATTAGATTATGAATTGGTAATGAAACAATACAACGAACGCTTTGCCGATGCTTCTGACTTTACCTTCTTTTTTACTGGTAATTTTGCCGATAGTAATATTAAAGATCTCATACAAAAATACTTAGGTAACTTACCCGATGTTGACAGAGAAGAGAATTGGAAAGATGTAAATATGAAGGCGGTTGAAGGAAATGTAATAGAACATTTCAAAAATGGTGTTGCCCCTAAAACCTCTGTAAATATGTATTTTCACGGGCCATACGAATATAACAAAAACAATAATTATGTAATGAGTTCAATGGTTTCGTACCTGCGCATAAAACTACGCGAAACCATGCGTGAAGATATGGGCGGTGTTTACGGTGTTAGAGTTTCGGGCGGTGGTAAATATAAACCACGCGAAGAATATAGTATTACTGTTTCGTTTAATGCCGACCCACCAATGGCCGACGAATTAATAGCAGCAGCCAAAAAAGTTATACAAACTGCAATTGACGAAGCACCAAGCGAAATTGATATGACTAAAGTAAAAGAAACCCAAAAGCAAAGCAAAATTAAAAGCTTAGAAGAAAACCGATACTGGCAACGAAGCATGGTTCGCCAACACGATTTTGAAAAAGATTTTGACGATTTATTATTACCTGCCCTTGAAGAAAAAATAGAAAGCTTAACCGCAGCTCAAATACAAAATGCAGTAAAAAAATATTTTAATTACGATAGCTATATTGAAGTAGTAATGGAACCCGATACAGTAAAAGAATAGAAATAAAAAGTTAAATTTTAAAAGGCTGTTTCATAAATTTGAAGCAGCCTTTTTTATTGAAACACTAAAATTATACGCCAACTCCGCTAAACACCAATCTTCTTTTGCACGCATTTTTTGTTGTTGCACCAAACTCTTATCTTTATAACCACAAAGGTGTAACACTCCATGAATGATAACTCGATGCAACTCTTGCTTAAAAGAGATTTTTAATGTTTTGGCATTGTCTCTAACACGATCTAAGCTAATAAAAATATCTCCTTCAATTTCCTTTTTTGTGTCTGCATTATTAAAAGTAAGTATGTCAGTATAGTAATCGTGGTTAAGATGCTTTTGATTTAAGGCCAATAAAAACACATCATTACAAAAAATATAATTGAGTTGTACGAGCTGTCTTTTTTCAGCAACAATAGTATTAATAACCCAATTACGTAAAATAGTTTTGTGTTTTAGCAGGTAATTAATTGGCGGTTCGTTAATAAAATAAATCTGTTGTTGCATTTCACTAATAGTTTCTTTTTGCTAAAATTATAATTTCTTAAAAAAATGTATAATTTTGGTAAGATAAAAATTAAGAAAATAAGTGGGCAAAATATATCGTATTAATAAATAGCCTTTATACCAAAAAGGCATCATAAATTAAACAATAATGAAAACCATTTTTATAACCGGCGCAACAGCTGGTATTGGTAAAGCTACTGCCCAATTATTTGTTGCCCAAGGCCATCGGGTAATTATTACTGGCAGAAGAACTGAACGATTGAATCAATTATCAAAAACCCTAAATACTGCTAAAACAGCTGTTTGTAAGGTGCTTTGTTTTGATGTTGGTAATAGAAACGAAGTGAAAACAGCCGTAGAAAGTTTACCAAAACAATGGCGTAAAGTTGATGTGTTGATAAACAATGCTGGGCTTGCCGCAGGCAAAGAAGCCTTGCAAGATGGCAACTATAAAGATTGGGATGCAATGATTGACATTAACGTTAAAGGTTTGCTGTATGTTACCGAAATGGTTTTACCTTTAATGCCAAACAATAGCCACGTAGTAAATATAAGTTCAATAGCTGGTTTGCAAAGTTATGGTGGTGGCAATGTATATTGCGCCAGCAAGCATGCAGTTGAAGGCTTAACCAATGGTATGCGTATTGACTTGCTGCCACGCAATATTAAAGTTACTTCTATTTGCCCTGGGTTGGTAGAAACTGAATTTTCTAACGTGCGGTTTAAGGGTGATGAAAAAAAAGTGAAAGCAACTTATAAAGGCATTAACCCATTAACAGGTAAAGATATAGCCGACAGTATTTATTGGGCAGTTAACCGCCCCAACAATGTACACATTACACAAATACAATTAATGGCAAAGCAACAAGCCGATGCCTTACACGTAAACAGAACATTATAACAAAAATCAAATTTATATGTGGGAAGAAAAAGACAATAAATTACACCGCCAATTTACTTTCAAAAATTTTTCAGCAGCTTTTGCTTTTATGACACAAGTAGCTATGCTGGCAGAACAGCACGATCACCATCCATATTGGACTAATGAATGGGACAAGGTAGATATTTATTTAAATACTCACGATGCTGGTGATATAGTTACCGATAAAGATAGGAAGTTAGCCAAAGCCATTGATGGGTTAATTTGAGTTTTTTACTTTTTGTTTGCCCTTTAAAGAAGTAAAAAAATTAGAGCCAAGTATTAAAATGAAGGCGAAATTAAATTTGTAGCGATTAAATTAACCAACCCCCAACTAAAAAAGCCAACCTTAATATGTAAGGTTGGCTTTTCAATTATGTTAAAAATAAGTAGGCTATTTTAAGCGCAACTCGTCAGATACAGAAACTTTTTTTCTGCCTTTAGCTCTACGACTGTTAAGAACAGCTCTACCTGCTTTAGATGCCATTCTGCTTCTAAAACCGTGCTTATTTTTTCTTTTTCTTCTTGATGGTTGGAAAGTCCGTTTCATCTTATTATCAATTTGGTCTGCAAAGGTATAGGTATTTAAGCAATTTTCATAGTGTTAATTAAAAAAAGATTTTAGACTGCAATGTCTAAACCTAACTTAAATAGCGCTTCTTCTAAATTAACGGTATTATTGTAATGAATGCAATTAATGCCCATTGCTGTTGCTCCTTTTATGTTGTTAATATTATCATCAATAAATACAGTAGTAGCGGGGTTGCTAATATTAAACTTTTGTAATGCGTAGGTGTATATGGCGGGGTCGGGTTTTGTAAGTTTAATAGCGCCACTTACTACTACACTTTCAAACCAACTAAAAAAAGGAAACAAGCGTTGCCCAATAGGATACAATTCTTCACTCCAATTGGTTAAGCCAAATATGTGGTACTTTTTTTGTTGATGTAATGCTGTTAATACCTTCACATTTTTTTCAATTGGCCCTAAAAAACCTTCCTCCCATCTATCGTAATACATTTTAATTTCAGCTTCATATTTAGGAAACTGGGCAACCTTTTGTGCTACGGCATCTTTAATCAACCGGCCTTTATCTTGTTCAAAATGCCATTTAAAGGTACAAACGGTATTAATAAACCATTGTGCTTTTTGCTTATTATTATTAAAAATTTTGGTATAAAAAGATACTGGATCCCAATTGACTAAAACACCGCCAAAATCAAATATTACGGAACTTATTTTACTTTTCATTTGTAAACAAATAAAGGAATTATTTTTTTAATTGATGCAACACTAACTAAATGTTACCATTTTTTAACCCATCCAAATAAAAATGTAGATATTGGCAGCGGAACACATGTTTTTAAATAATACGATACGAAGGTGCGAGGTAATTGAAATAGCCCCGATTGCAATGGAAACCCCACAGCGGAACGCAGAGGAGCGAGGAGTTGGAATGGAAAGCGGGACGGAGGTTGATGCGTGTTTGAAAACTTCGCTTCAAATCAATACATTATTTTTGAATAGCTAAATTGATAAATGCAACTATCTTTATCTAAAATAAAAGAACCTATTGATCAGGAATTGACCGAGTTTCAAAAGAAGTTTCGGCAATCGATGAAAAGTAGTGTGCCTTTGTTGGATAGAATTACTTACTATATTGTTAAAACTAAGGGCAAACAAATGCGCCCGATGTTTGTGTTTTTTTCGGCTAAAATGGCTGGTGGCATTACTGCCGATACGCATACTGGCGCTGCATTAATTGAGTTGCTACACACGGCATCTTTGGTGCACGATGATGTGGTTGATGACTCGATGAAACGCAGGGGATTCTTTTCTATAAATGCCTTATGGAAAAATAAAATTGCGGTTTTAGTAGGCGATTATTTGTTGGCCAAGGGCTTGTTATTGTCGATAGATGGCAATGTGAACTTGTTGAAAATAATGTCGAACGCAGTAAGAGATATGAGCGAGGGCGAGTTGCTGCAAATTGAAAAAGCACGCTTGTTAGATATTGATGAAAGTGTTTATTTTGATATTATTCGACAAAAAACGGCCTCACTAATTAGTGCTGCTTGTGCAGTTGGTGTGGCTTCGGCTACTGATAATGAAGCTACGGTTGAAAAGGCAAAACAATTGGGCGAGCAGTTGGGCATTGCTTTTCAAATGCAAGACGATTTGTTTGATTTAGGTAATGATAATATTGGCAAACCAAAAGGTATTGACATTAAAGAAAAAAAGCTCACCTTGCCCATTATTTATGCTTTAAAAAATACAGACAAAAAGAAGCGTCGGCAAATTAAAAACATTATAAAACGACACCATAACAACAAACAAAAAGTGGCAGAAGTAATTGATTTTATACACAGCAGCGGAGGCATTGACTACACCAAAAAAATAATGAACGAATACCAAGAACGAGCCAACGAAATTTTATTTTCATTTCCTGATAATGTTGGCAGAAGAGGCTTGCAACAATTAATAGAATATACTACACAACGTAAAAAATAATGACGGCTAAAATTAAAATAGGCATATTGGGTTATGGCAATTCTGGCAAATTTTTAAGTAACAAAATTTTAAATGATGCTAAGTACGCCGATCAATTTGAGTTGGTTTTTGTTTGGAACAGAACGACCGCAAATTTTGATGAAACCTTGCCCACTCGTTTACAACAAAGTGGCGATTTAGCTGCCGTTTTGCAAAGCCATAAAGCTGATTTAGTGGTAGAGGTTTGCCACCCTGCGGTTATTAAAAATTATGGTTCGCAAATATTGCAACAGGCCAATTTGTACATTGCTTCGGTAACCGCTTTGGCAAATGCCGAAATTGAAAATAGCCTTAGAAAAGCAGCAACACAGCATTGCGTTTATATACCTTCGGGTGCTGCTTGGGGCGTTCACGATGTGCAAAAAATGGCTGCTGCAAATAGCATTGAAGCCCTACACATTACTATGCAGTTTAATGCCGATGCGTTAAAATTAAACGAACCACTTAATCAACAGCTTTTAAATTTTATTGAAGATGTTGATAACAACACGGCCTTAACTTTATACCACGGGCCAATTAGAGCTTTGGCGCAACTCGCCCCAAACAATGTAAACACTATGACTTGCCTTGCCTTGGCTGCCAACACAATTGGCTTAGATAAAGCTACCGGCACTTTAATTGCACAAAAAGAACACGATGCACATTTAATTGACATTGAAGTTACGGGGCAAAATGGTTTTATGGTAACTACACAACGGTATAATCCTGCTAAAAAAGGAGCGGTTTCTGGCGCAGAAACTTACCACTCTTTTTTAAGTAGTTTGGTAAATGCAAAAGGCGGCGGCAGCGGGTTTAGCTTTTGTTAAAAATGTTTTTTTTAAGATGCCTTTCAGAATATTGATTTAAAAACACTTTGAACTTTAAACTAACTGACATTGGAAATTAAGAAATCTACGCTGTATTTACTTTGTATTTTAACCTTAGTTGGTTTTCCGCTAATGGCGTATGTGCTGCTTTTATTTTTTGATGATACTTATTTTTTTAAAAATATATTTATAAGCAACAGCACCTTAGCAAAGCAGTTGCTTATCGGTTTTTTGTATGGTTGTGTAATTGGCTTAGCAGGTATTGGTGTTATTAAAAATGGGCTGGCCAAATCGGTTAAGTCAATGCTTAACAAAGTGTTTGGTAATATTACCATAACTTGGGTTGATATTGTTTTCTTTTCGTTTTGCGCCGGGCTTGGGGAAGAGCTTTTTTTTAGAGGAACTATACAACACTTTATAGGCATTTGGCCAACAGCTATTTTGTTTATTTTTATACACAACTATCTTTCTATAAGCAGTTGGCGAAAAGTGGCTTTCGGTACTTTTATGATAATAATTGTTGCTGGCATGGGTTACTTAAATAATTATTTCGGAATATGGGCTGCAATAATGGCGCACTTTGTGTACGATGTGTTTATGTTTGCACATCTAACAAAATTTACAAAACCAATACCAAATGAAGAATATCAAAACCAACAACAATCTTAAACCAATTGAAATAGTAAAATTAAATGGTGTTGATACATTTACCAAAAACAATGACCTACTTGCAGTAGAAGAACCCTTACAAATAAGTGTTGAATTTGGTGAGCAAAACGCAAGGCAAAACACCAACATTGCCATTACTATGCGCACGCCAGGTGCAGACGAATTACTTTGCTTAGGCTTTTTATTTACCGAAGGTATTATTGAAAATTATGAAGAAGTGGTTTCGATAAAAGTTGATCCACTTGATGAAAATATAATTACCATTAAACTAAGTACCAAATGCAAATTTGATGTAGAAAAATTGAGTCGACATCTGTTTACTTCTTCTAGTTGTGGGGTTTGTGGCAAAACTTCTATTGAAAATTTACAAAGTACAATAATGTATAAACCAATGAAAAACCAACCTAAAGTTGAGCTTAAAACATTGTATAGTTTACCACAAAAATTACGTGCTGCCCAAAGCTTATTTGAACAAACTGGTGGCATACACGGCGCAGGTTTATTTACTGCCAATGGCAATTTGCTACACGTTCAAGAAGATGTTGGTAGGCATAATGCTGTTGATAAATTGTTGGGTTGGGCTTTAAAGAATAATCACATCCCGTTACAGAATAAATTGATTTTAGTTAGTGGCCGCAGTAGTTTTGAGTTGGTGCAAAAAGCTTTGATGGCAGGTTGTTTTTTTATGGCGGCCGTTGGCGCACCAAGTTCTTTAGCAGCACAATTGGCCAACAATTACAACATGACTTTGGTTGGTTTTTTAAAAGGCCAAAAAGGAAATGTATATTGTGGAGAAGGGAGATTGGTTTAATTTTGAGGTGCAAAATAATATGTACAAAAATAAAAACCTGCAATAAATTGTTTCTTAAAATTGCTTTAAGCTACACAAAAAACATTTTTAACTATAATTAAAGTAAGTCTCAAGCCGAGAGCGTAAACTCATCACACCTTCACATATTTGTAGTTCACCAAAAGTAACCAACCCTATATAGGTGATGCTCAAATTAAATAAAAATATGATTACACATTTAAAAAAACGCTGGCTAAGTTCAACTAATAGTTAAAAGAATTAATAAATATTTAATTTAAAAAACATTCAATAAAAAAAACATTTAAGCAAAATAATATTTAATTTAAATAGCATTTAAGTGAGCCAACATTAAATAAAATAAACATTTAATTAATATGATATATATTAGAGATATTTACATAAAATAGATTTATAAATTATTTACAATCAATAAATTAAAGTTATGTTTATTTTGTTTTTTCAACTTATACAACTCAAGTAATTAAAAAATGGGTGTTAATATTTTAGTAGTTAAAGGTGCAAAAATTAGAGTAGGTGGCCTATAAATTGATGAGAAAATTAATGAAATCTTATTAAAAAATTTTTATATTTAAAATATTGTACTTATATTTGTATCATCAAATTTCGAAATTTTGACAATCAGTTGGTTACATTTTTTTTGTGAGAATTTCTGTTTCTAAAGAAATGGAAAGACCAGATGTTTTCAAATTCTCTAATGTTATTAAAACAAGAGCGCAAGTATTTTTTGTGGTATTAAATAATTTTGCCAAAAGATATATTTGAATATTAAAGAGGTTGTGTTTTCACACACCATTTTAATAGAAATTGGTAGGCATCAGTCAAGTTCTTAACCAAATTTAGTGTGTCAACTACAAAAACCATTAAACGGCGTTTGCTGAAAAGCCGTAAATAGAGTAAGCATTTAATCAATCAATTTAATTTAGAATCGTGAAAAATTTAATTTATTTATTTATCGGTCTGTTTGCTATAGGCTTATTATTTACATCTTGTGAGCAAGATTACGTTACGCCAATAGCAGAAATAACGGAAATCGAAGTTTCAGAAACTTCTACCTACTTTTATAAAGGAGAAACGTATGAACTAACTACTATTGATGGTGTAACTGATGTACCAGAGGAATTAAGTGAAGTATGGAATACCGGACTTAAAGAAATGTTATTTACAAAAGATGGACAAGAGGTTCATCTATTTGATAATATAGAACAATCAGATGAATTTTATGAGCAACTTAAGGAAAGTAACCCATTTGGTGATTTAGAAGTAGACATGCGTTTTGCACCTCAATCTGTTTTCTACGATTACCCTAATTATGGGCGTGTATTATTAGGTTATTCACTTGGTGGTGTTAGTGACTTGTTCTCGAACAATAATGCAATCTCCTCAGTATATTTAAATAATAGATCTAATAGATATTATCGAATATATCTTTACGATTTCCCTCAATTTGGCGGATATTATGGATCCATTACAGTTAATCCAAACTCGATTGTGCAAGGTAATCTTATTGGTAGGTTTAATAATACAATATCGTCATTTTGGGCAACTGAGCTTTAAAATAAAACCTATTATACAGTGATTTAATTCACCTTTATTAATTTAGGTGCACCTAATACAAAGCGTAAAAAGGTGCACCTAAATTTTACATTGTTTTATTACGTTTTTATTTAATATTAGGTTTTGCATACCAAATTATATATTATTTAGGGGCGTTAATAAACTGCTCCTTTTTATACGCTTTAATAATAATTAAATTATAATTCTTTTCTCTTCTACTTGTACAAACTCAAAAATGGCCAGCTGCATTTTAAGGCCAAAGCTTTAATCGTTTATTGAGTAAAAATAAAATTTAGCATTATTTTTGTCATATATTTACCAATATTAGATATGGCATTTCATCAAAAAAATATTATTTTATTATTAGTTACAGTTTGTTGTATTTTTAAACTAAATGCACAAAGCCCAACAATTGACATCAGTATTCATCAAATTGATGCGGAATATAATGATGCTCAAGATTCCATTTATCATAATATAATTTTAAACTTTAATATTGATTACAGTACTTTACCACTTGCCGAAATACGCCAGTTAAATTTTGATTTAAAAATTTTGGATCAAGATGACATTAACTGGTACTTAGATGCCATGGATTTAGGCTTGTGCAGCGACCAAAGTGGTTTTAGTATTGATACTACTGGTTTTGCCGTTGATTCAATAGCTGCTATTCAAATTGAGTTTAGTAGAGGGGTTAACCCTAGTATACCTTGTTATAAAAGGGCTACAGCAACTGTTGAAATTGTAATTGAAGCTATTGATAATATTAATCAAAAAACTGCTGCAACTCCAATTTTAAATAATCAATGTAGTTTTAGGCAAAAAGCCGATGTTTTTATTGCAGCACTAAATCCTGTTATAACATTAGCCGACTTTAGCAGTTTTACTACACCTAATGATACATTAATAGAACGCCTTTGGTTAAAAACTTGTGGTTTGCCCGATTTAGCAGCTCTTCAATATGACACTCATTTTGAAGTAGTATCGTATACCAATACTAAAGCAGTAATAGAGTTAATGTTGCGTTATAATGATGATTTTTCTGCTATTAATGGTGAAGACACACTTTATTTTTCTACCGGTAATATTCGTTTTTTGTTTGATAGTTTGGGGTTGGCCAACCCTAAAGTTTTGCCGTGTGATGATTGTGCAACATATACAACTACAGGTTCTGCTGGCAACTTAGTTTCATTTAATTATAATTGGTTAACCACTTATAAAGTGGCTACAAAACAAAGGCTGGCGTTAATTGAATTTGATATAATACAACCTATTAATACAGTTTGTGCCAAATTAATTTATAACGAACCACCAGCTTTTCCATATACAAGGGTTTTTAACACTACAAATGAAGAACTAGCACCAGCAGGTTACGATATTTTAATATTTTGCCCAAACCAATATATACCTCCTTTAAATTTTTAATTGATTAATTTTACTATGTAGCCAACTACTCATAAATAGTGGTTTAGTATTTTGTATTAATTCTTCTAAGTTTTTTTTACTGTAACTATCTGTAGTGTTAGCTTTCACTAATTTTCTGCTTACAGAAATCATATTACTTAAGGCTAACTTCATATCAACACTAATAGTTTTATTGCGTTTTACAAATTTTTGAAAAGATTCAAAATAGAAATCCAAAGTATGCCACTCTTTTAAAGAAAAATAGCTTTTAACCATCATAGTACGAACAACAATATTATCAAATACATCTTGAAAAACAATATTTTGTATTAGTTTAATTACTCTACCATCCTCTCCCTTGCTTTGGTACACCCTTGCTAAAGACAGTTTAATAACATTATCAGCGTCATTTGTTTTTAAGTATTTTCTATTTTTATTAATAAAATCAAAAGCCCACTCGTGTTTATTTAAAGCAGTACTAATAGTAACTATGTTTTTAAAATTTGAAGATTCAATTGTATTATCTTCAATTAATAAATTCTTACTTGAAGCAAAGTCGTATAAGCTAAACATCTCAGCAAGCTTAGCTGATTGCTTGGAACGCAATGCTTGGTTGCAATAGTTAATTAAATATAATACCGCATTTGTTTTATCCTCATTACAAAACGATTCAAAATTTTTAAAATAAAAGGCTTTCACAAAATCATATTCTATTTTACCATTTGCTCTTAATAAATCGGATAAGTATACATTTAGCAATACAGAAGGTGATATGTTCTCAATTTTTCTTTTTTCAATAATTTGTGAAATTTCTGGTATCAGCAAGTTTTCATTTTCTTTGCCCGATATTTTGTTATGCGTTACAATCTCACAATTATAAAGTAGCTTTGTATGAAAATAGTATTGATCAAGGTTACCTAAAAGCGGTTCAATACCTACCGTTTTGCCGTTTAACTTATTTGTTAAGTTTCGTTTAAAATGCAAATATTGAAATTGCTCCAAAGGTTGCTCTCTACGTTTTATTTTACTTTTACTTTGTTTTTGAAGTTCCTTATCTATAATACTAATACACTCATCATCTAACTTTCTTCGGCGCAAGCTTTTCAGCAACAGCATATTTTTTTCAAAGCTTTCTTCTTTTAATTCTAAATTGATAAAAAAGTTTTCTAATGCAACAGATAAATAATGCAATGGGTTTTTTAACTTTTGCCTAAGTAGCTTTTCAGCCTCTTGTTTGTTAAGGGTTTCAACTTGTTGTTTCAATTCTGAAAAAACAAACAAAGTACAATTAGTGCGGTTAAAATTTTTATGCTCTAATTTAGGATAATACTTTGCTAAGTATTTGTACAACAAATATAGATGTGTTTGGCTGCTATCACTTTTTATGAAACGGCCAAATTGCTTAAACTCTATTTCGTTTAAGCTTCGTAATAATACAATTGTTTTACTAACCTCCAAATTGCAGCCTCTTTTGAGATGTTATATAAATAAAGTGATTTCTATATTACATTTATATTGACGGCTAATTTAGTGCCAAAGGTTGGTTTTGACCATCTGTTTTGTAGTAAATGATTTTATTAAAGTAAGTTTTGCTAGTAGATTTACTTTTTTTTCATAAACCTGAAACTAACCCGGCTCTGCCTCTGAGCCCACATCGCTTCTAATCAAGCCTTTAAAAGCATCAAAAACGGTGTCGCCTTCGTACAAAACTTTATATACCGATTGAGCAATTGGCATTTC
>Ga0209831_1000826_pt1 | contig 29601 bp, 30 predicted proteins | sample Maine_Asex4_meta_FD_187451 | JGI IMG/M metagenome (GOLD analysis project Ga0209831, IMG submission 187451) | Marine algal microbial communities from Maine, USA - Maine_Asex4_metaG (SPAdes) (version 2) | ecosystem: Host-associated > Algae > Red algae > Unclassified | place: Maine, USA | collected... | reverse complement strand
CAGTGGACCGGAACCCAGTGGACCGGAACCCAGTGGACCGGAACCCAGTGGACCGGAACCCAGTGGACCGGAACCCAGTGGACCGGAACCCAGTGGACCTGACCACCCCGTGAGCGACGGTCTCCTGCGCTAGTCTTGCATCTACGACAGCAAGGCGGCGCGTGACCACAACAAGACCAAGAACCGAGCGGTCGCCAACGGTCGACATCGTCGTGATGTCCGCCGTGCTGTTCGTCGTGTCGCTGCCGGTCTACTGGTGGCTCCCGAGTTCCGGGTCACTTCGTCCATCGAACGACCTGCTCGTCCCGGTCCTCGCCATCTTGTTCGGAGCGTCGATCGCAACGATGTTCCACGTCGAGTATCGACGTAACTCGCTCTCGTTCTCGATGTCCGAGGTGCCGCTCGTGCTGGCTGCGGTGTTCGTGGCGCCGGGACTCGGTCTGCTCGCTCGGTTCGTGGGCAGTCTCGTCCTGCTCCTGACACTCAGGAAACCTCCGTTCTACAAGCTCGCCTACAACATGGCCGTGTTCACGTTCGAGATCTCGATCGTGTTCATCCTGGTTCGACTGTTCTTCGGCGATGCCGAGGACAACGACAACATCTTGATCGTCGGTACCGTCGGCGCTGCGCTGATCGCCACGATCGCCGGTTCGATTGCGAACAGCGTGGCGATCTCCCGATTCGAGGGCAACACGCTCCGCCGGGTCCTCAACGAACTCAAGCTCACCTGGGTGCTGGTCGTCAATGCCGTCACTGCAGCGGTCGTGCTCGGGCTGGCCTTGGTGTCGCCGCTACTCGCGTTCCTCGCAATCGTGCCGACGGCGGTGCTCTGGTTGGTGATCCGCCAAAACGGTCGGATCGTTCAGACGCTTCGCGATCTCGACGAGATCCACGGCTTCGCCGGCCGGATCGGGCAATCGCTTGAGTTAGCCGACATCTCCCAGGTCGCGGTCGAGGAGGCCGCTCGGCTCCTGCGTGCCGAGGTCGCGATCCTCCGGATCGACTCGGGTACCGATGGCGGCGAGCAGTTCGTGTCGGGCCCGGTTCCCGAGCACCTCTCCGCCGACATCGCGTCGCTGTGGGCCGACGTCGCCTCCGAAAGCACCACCCGCGTCGTCGACGAATCGGACCTGTTGTGGGCAGGCAACCCGAACGCGGACACCGCCCCGTCCTTGATCGTCTCGCCAATCAGGGACGAGTCCGGACTCATCGGCATGATGGTCATCGCCGGCGCCGCCGGGTTCAACCAACGATTCGACGCCAACAACGTCTCACACGTGAAGAGCCTGTCCGAGCAGCTCGCATTGAGCCTGCGCAAGGGTTTGCTGCACCGCCGAATGCAGTTCGAGGCCCGCCACGACAGTCTGACCAGCTTGCCCAACCGGACCGCATTCGAGTCGCTGGGCAAAGAGTGGGTCAACCGGTCCGACGACGACCGCAACCGCTACCTGTTGATGCTCGACCTCGACCGGTTCAAAGAGGTGAACGACACGTTGGGCCACCACGCCGGCGACGAGCTGCTGATCGAGTTCTCCCGGCGACTGTCGACCGACATCGGCCCCGACGACGTGCTCTCTCGTCTCGCCGGTGACGAGTTCGCGATCCTCGCTCATTGCTCCGACGACGAAGCAGCGTTCGACCTCGCGCAGCGCTGTCTGGACAACGCCAGCCGACCAGTCGTGCTCGATGGCCTGTCGGTGGTCGTCACTGCGAGCGTGGGCATCACCGAGCTCGTGGCGGCCGATGTCGATGTGGTCGCGCCGATGCGGCGTGCTGACATCGCGATGTACAACGCCAAGTCGCTCCACGTCGGAATCGAGCTGTATCACGCGTCACTCGATCGCCGAACTCCCGCACGGCTCTCCATGCTCGGCGACCTCCGCCAGGCAATCGAGTTCGAGCAACTCGGCGTGGAATTCCAACCCAAGCTCGATCTCAGCACCGGGATGGTCGTCGGAGCCGAAGCACTCGTCCGCTGGACCCACCCGATTCGCGGGGTCGTCTCACCGACCGACTTCGTGCGGGTCGCCGAAGAGACCGGCCTCATCAAGCAGCTCACCGACCTGATGCTCGCTCGGTCGACATCGACACTGCGGCAGTTCCAGCGCATGGGTTACGACCTCGGGATGTCGGTCAACCTGTCGACACACGACCTCGTCGACGCCCAGCTCCCGGCGCGCGTCAGCGCTCACCTCGAGGCAAACGGCGTCGAAGCCAGCGCGTTGACCCTCGAAATCACCGAGTCGTCGTTGCTCATCGATGGTCCGCGTGCACGCGCAACCATCGACGAACTGGACGCGATCGGTGTTCGTCTGTCGATCGACGACTTCGGCACCGGATATTCGTCGCTGAGCTATCTGCGCCAACTCCCCGTCCGCGAGCTCAAGATCGACCAGAGCTTCGTGACGAACATGCTGGTCGATGATCAGGACATGGTGATCGTCCGATCCACCATCGACCTGAGCCACAACCTGGGGCTCCAAGTCGTTGCCGAAGGCGTCGAGAGCGAGGAAGTCCTCGAGCGTCTGCGGTCCTTTGGTTGCGATGTCGCCCAGGGCTTCTGCGTTTCACGCCCGCTCACCGAGAAGCGCTTCCTGGCCTGGCTCAGCTCCACCGGCCACCCCTCGCGCCGAACCGACTCGACGCAACCCGAGACCTGGGTCGCGCGTCGTCCGCGAACCTGACGCCGACTCTGCCCCGACGAGTCCAGAGCGAACCCGCGGCGACGTCAGCGAGCCGAGTCCAGCACTGCGTGAGCAGCGGCGAGACGAGCGATCGGTACTCGGTACGGTGAACACGAGACGTAGTCGAGCCCGACCTGGTGGAAGAGTCGAATCGACTCCGGATCGCCGCCGTGCTCGCCGCACACGCCCATCTTCAGGTCGGGGTCAGCTGCCCGGCCGCGCTCCACACCGAGTCGCACGAGGTCACCGACACCGTCTCGGTCGATCGTCTCAAACGGATTGGCCGCCAACAGTTCGAACTCGAGGTACGCGGGCAACAACTTCGCTTCGACATCGTCCCGACTGAAGCCGAACGTGAGCTGCGTGAGATCGTTCGTGCCGAACGAGAAGAAGTCGGCGCTGAGCGCGATCTCGCCCGCGCTCAGCGCTGCGCGCGGCGTTTCGATCATCGTCCCGATCGTGATCGAATCATGCTCGGCGCCCGTTGCTGCGATCTCCGCTTCGACCCAAGACCGAGCCAACGCGAGCTCGGCGCGGGTGACCGTCAGCGGGATCATCACCTCGACGATCGGACGGCGACCCTCGGCACGCAGCGCGCTCACTGCGGCGAGTAGGGCGCGGACCTGCATCGCATAGAGACCCGGTTTGAGTACCCCGAGCCGAACACCGCGTGTTCCGATCATCGGGTTGTGCTCGGCCCAACGCTGGGCAGCGAGCAGCTCACGTTGTTCGACATCAGAGAGCCCGTCCACCGCCTGTTTGAGCATCAGCTCAGCGACCGAGGGCAGAAACTCGTGCAGCGGCGGGTCGAGGAGGCGAACCGTGACCGGCAAGCCGTCCATCGCACTCAAGATCTCGGCGAAGTCGTGCTCCTGGGCGGCACCGAGCGCAGTGAGGGCCTCGGCCTCCTCGTCGGCATCGCGCGCCAGGATCATCCGGCGGACGATCGGCAATCGATCCGCGGCGAGGAACATGTGCTCGGTACGACACAGACCGATCCCCTCGGCGCCCATCTCACGGGCCTTGGTCGCATCGACGCCCGTGTCCGCATTGGCCCGAACAGCGAGTTGTCCGTCCCGGATCTCATCTGCCCAGGCGAGCAGCGTGAAGAACTCCTCGGGGGGACCAGCGGCGGCGGTGGACATCTCGCCGAGCACGACTGCCCCCGATGCGCCGTCGATCGAGATCACGTCGCCTTCACTCACGATCACATCGCTGACGACGAACTGACCGTCGCCGATCACGATCGCATCGGCACCGACGACTGCCGGAGTCCCCCACCCGCGAGCGACGACCGCAGCATGGCTGACCAGACCCCCGCGAGTCGTGAGGAGTCCGTTGGCCACCATCATTCCGTGGACGTCACCGGGCGTCGTCTCGTTGCGGACCAGAATCACCGACTCACCGCGGTCCGCTGCGTCCGCTGCGTCATCAGCAGTGAAGTACACCTTGCCGACCCCCGCCCCTGGCGAGGCGCCGAGCCCTGTGGTGAGCGCTGTGCCCGCACCGTCAAACTGCGCGTGGATCACATCGTCCAGGTCGGCGGAGGTGATCGCCCGTACCGCTCCGGCGCGATCCTCAGCGGTGTCTCCGGCAGCCAGCGCCGCGGCGACCTCCACTCGCAGCGCCTCGCTCCCGGTTCGTCTGTCGTTCATCCCGGCAAGACTGCCAGGTCGACCCCGGAACGCGCGACCCGTGCTGCGCCGTTGAGCCAGGAGCACAGCTGGGTGCATCGGGGTGGCGGCCGGGCACCCGTAGCATGGTGATCGATGTTCGAGTTGCTCGGGTTCAAGGTACGCGTTCAACCGGGCTTCGTGATGTTCATGGCGCTCATCGTCATCGTGTACGGCGACGAGTTCGGTCTGTGGCTTGCGGGCGCCATTGCTGTGTTCACCCTGATCCACGAGTTGGGTCATGCGGTGGCGGCGCGCCGCTACGGTGCCGAGGCCGAGATCTCACTCGGATTCCTCGCCGGGTATGCGTCGTACTCGCCGACGCGTCCGATTTCGCGTCTCGGGCATGCGGTCATCTCGTTCAGCGGACCTGGTATCCACATCACCACGAGCGTCGCGGTCCTCGTCCTGCTCGGTGGCAACCCGCTCGACACCTCGACGTTCGAGGGTGGGCCCGCACAGTCCGCGATCTGGTGGGCCGGCCCCGTGATCGGAGCGTTGAATCTCATTCCGATCCTCCCGCTCGACGGCGGCCACATCGTCATGCAGGGCTTGGACCGCCTGGTGCCCGGGCGGGCGCAACGGCTGATGTTGCTGTTCTCCATCGGTGTCACCGGCCTGGCTGCGGTCCTGATGTTCCTCGACCCTGACTTGCGAGGGTTCGGCATCTTCATCGCGTTTCTCCTCATCACCCAGTTCCAACTCCTGGGTGCCTCCAAGGAACCGCAATCACCGTGGGTCTCGGCGGACAATGCGTTGACGGCCGGCAAGGAGAACCGTGCCCGGCGCCTCTTGATCGCCGCGCTCAGTCACTCCCGCTCCGACGCCTCCCCGCGCGCTCTGTCGCTCGAGACACACCGGCTCCGAGCGCTCGTCGATCTTCTCCCGCAGCCGTACCCGTTCGGCGACCCGACGAACGAGTACCTGCTCGCCAACATCTTGATCTCCGTCGGCGACTTCGAAGCTGCCGCGCACTACGCCGCAGCCAGCTTCGAACGCAACCCGAACACACTCAGTGCCTCCGCCGTCGCGCGAGCATCCGGCGCTCTTGGTGACCAAGGAACCGCGATCGGATGGCTGCATGCGGCCGCCGACGTCGGGACCTCTCCCGTCGGCCTGGCGTCGGTCATCGACGGCTCCCCGGAACTGATGGGCCTCCGCCACCACCCCGACGTCCTCGCGATCCGTCGCACGCTCACCGCGGCCTGAACGAGACACCGGCCCCGGCCGTTCCAGTCCGTCCCCGTCAGTTCGAATGGGTCGGTGCCGTGCCGAGATCGTTGCCTCGCTTCACGTATGCGAGTGCCCGGTCGCCATCAACGCTGGTGACCTCGGCGACGTCGTCGATCACGGTACCGACGGCGGTGCCTGCGGGAACATCGATGATGCGCAGTGACTTCGGAGCGTCGGCGCCTCGGCTGTCCATCCGTTCGACCAGTTCCTGGCCGGGGTAGCACCCCTTGGTGAAGTTCACCGACACGGCGATGACTCCCGTTACTGCCGGGACGGTTTCGCCCGGCACAATCTCGGCGCCCATGCGCGGCCAACCAGCAGCGATTCGTGCTGCTTCGTGATCCGCTGATGGCGCCGAGCGTTCCGCCGGAGTCAGCCTCGATTCGGCTTTCACCCTGATCTTGAACCGGTCGATGCGTGCTTGCAGCGACGCTCCGAACCCGGCGTCGGTGTCCAACACGAAGGTGGCCTCGGCGGTCCGGGTGATCCGAGCGAGCGAGTCGACCTTGCCGGCCGGTTCGAGCACGAGTGTCCAGCGGGTCTCACCGACCGCCATGTCGCGGATCTCCTGTGCGATCTGTGACTGCAGATAGGTGAGCGCATCGTCGCCCTCCACGGTGAGGCGATCGCGAGCGGCATCGTCGATGTAGGGCAGGTCGGCAAGATTCTGCATCCATCCAGTCTGGACCCGTCCAGTCGATCTGGCACACTGCGATCAATGAGTAGTGAGCATTCCGACACCAGCCCGGGTCGAGACGGTTTCGATCTCGGCGACCTCGATCAGATCGCCGAACGTGCCGTGAACGCGGTACTGACGCTCGTCCGGCGCGGCATGGCACTCGCCGGCGGTGTCCTCATCCTCGCCGTCGTCTTCAGCATCGGTGGCTTCCTGCTCGGCGTCGCGGCACTCGACGGACGCATCGAGACCGTCTGGATCGTCCTGGGTGCGGGATTCGGGCTCGTCGCCATCGGATCCGTCGTCATCGCGATGTTGCGGCTGCGTTCGGTCAAGTCGGTCACCGGCTCCCTTGTCACCGAGGTGCGATCACTGATCGGCGGAGACACCCAGACCAAGCGGACGGTGATCGAGACCGTCGAGTCGACCGACGCGTCCGAGAACGACGGTGTCGTCGCCATCTCGAAACAGTTCTTCTCGCTGAAAGATGTCGTCGGCGACCGCGTCGGCCAGTTCAAGAGCCTCGCCCTGGCGTTGAGCGCCATCACGAGCTTTCCAGGCCTGGTCGCCCTCGCCACGGTGATCACGTTCGCGTTCGCCGGCCTCAGCGTCCTGTTCCTGATCGGCCTCGCACTCTGAGGTTCTACGCCTGGGTCCCGGCGGCGTGCCGGGCTGCGGTCATGCGCCGGGCACCGGGGATCGCAGCGAGCAACGCAGCGGCCTTGTTCCGACATTCGAGGTCCTCGTCGTCGGGCACCGAATCGGCAACGACACCGGCCCCCGCCTGCAAGCTCGCGGTCTTGCCGTCGCCCGTGACGAACAGCGTGCGAATGGCGATCGCCGTGTCGAGGTTGCCGGTCCAATCGATGTAGCCGACCACTCCCCCGTACGGGCCGCGCTTCACGGGCTCGAGTTCGTCGATGATCTCCATCGCCCTGACCTTGGGGGCACCGGACAGCGTGCCCGCCGGAAGCGTGGCGCGCAGCACGTCGATCGGGCCGAGCTCATCGCGTAGTTCGCCCGAGACCTGCGATGTCATGTGCATCACATGGCTGTACCGCTCGAGCGTCATCAGCTCATCGACCTGGACCGTGCCGAACTTCGAGACCCGGCCGACATCGTTGCGGGCCAGATCGACCAACATCACGTGCTCCGCGCGCTCCTTGGGGTGTTCCTGGAGCTCGGCGGCCATCAGCCGATCATGCTCGTCGGACTTGCCGCGCCGACGTGTGCCGGCAATGGGTCGGGACACGACCTTGCGATCGAGGAGTTGCACCATCGGCTCAGGCGACGAGCCGACGATGGTGAGCTCGTCGTGCTGCACGTAGTACATGTACGGCGACGGGTTGACTTGACGCAGGACGCGGTAGAAGTCGAAGGGATCGGCACCCAATTCGATGTCGTAGCGCTGCGAGAGGACGACCTGGAAGATGTCGCCTGCGACGACGTACTCCTTGGCGACCTCGACGGCGCGCTGGTACATCCCGTTCGGCATCGTCGATGGAAGCGGTGGCAGGTCGTCATCGACTGACGGCGGGGCGACCGGCGTATACGGCAACGGTTGTGAGAGTTGGTCGACGGCGAGAACGACGCGGTCGACGGCGGCGTCGTAGGCGTCGTCGAGTTCTTCGGAGTTCAGTCCGAGCGTCGCAACACTCTCGATCAGGTACACCCGTTGTCGCCAATGATCGAACGCTGCGAGCGACCCGATGACCGACATGACCGCATCGGGATAGCCGCGGTCGTCGGCTGGGACATCGGTGAGGTTCTCGATCTCACGCACGACGTCGTAGCCGAGGAAGCCCATGATCCCGCCGTGCAGCGGCGGGAGATCCGGGAAGGTCGGGCTGCTGTACGCGCCGAGCAGGGCTTCGAGCGCTGCGAGCATGCCCTCGCCCGTCGGGATGCCGTCGGGTACGGCACCGGTGATCTCGACGTCACCGTCGCGTAGGATCAGGGTCGCTGACGGGTTGCGCCCGACGAAGGAGAACCGGGCCCAGCGCTCGGCGCCCTCGACCGATTCGAGCAGGAAGCCGGGCCCGTCGCCGACGAGCTTGGCGTACGCCGCAACCGGAGTCTCCAAGTCGGCCAGCAACTCGGTCCAGACCGGGACCACGGTGTGTGCTGCGGCGTAGGAGTGAAACTCCTCGCGCGTCGGTTGGAACTGCATCAGCCGAAGCTGCTGAAGAAGCAGGTGCGCGCTCCGGTGTGGCAGGCCCCTGCGCCTTCTTGTTCGACCTTGAACAGCAGGGCATCGGCGTCGCAGTCGTAGTACGCCTCTTTGACGAACTGGCGGTCGCCGCTCGTGTCGCCCTTGCGCCACAGTTCTTGGCGACTGCGCGACCAATACACCATTCGGCCTTCGGCGAAGGTCATCTGCAATGACTCCTCGTTCATCCAGGCCAGCATCAAGATGTCGCCGTTCTCGACGTCTTGGGCAATGGCGGTGATCAGGCCGTCGCTGTTGTACTTCAGCCCCGCCAATTGCTCGTCGGTTGCTTCGATCGTGATCCCCTCAGGCATCAGACCAGCCTACGGAGCACGCGACCGGACTCACGGACGCGTTTCATTCCTCTGGTGCGTCTCGCAGCGTCGCTCGTGTCAGCTGTCGACAATCTCGGAAACTTGCACGGCAGAGGTGATGTTGCTGAAGTTCGGCACGTCGGCCTGCGCTTCGCCAGCCGCGGCCATGCCGGCCTGCAGCGCTTCCATCGACTCGAAGTACAGGTTGCCGATTGCGACGTACGGGCCGTCGATACCGGACTCGATGTCCCACTTGGCGGGCTTCATCGTCCGGTCGACGATCTCCATGTGCTTGGTCTTGTAGTACTCCATGTCGAACGTGGCGTCGTCGCCCTTCGGATACATCACACTGACCTTGATCATCGATCGCTCCTTGCTCGCGGTTCGGGTCGGCAGTTTCGCAGATGCGCTCTGCTGCCACTGCATGCAACTCGCGGTCGCTCAGCTCTGATCCGTTTGCGTGACGAAATCGGCTGACATCGACGCCAAAATCATCACAGAAACGCCCGAAGAGCGCGGGCAGGATTGCCCGGTCTACTTGACCGCGGCGCGCATCTCTTCGTCGACCTCGTCGGTGATCAGCGCGATGACGTCGACCGCGGCGAAATTCTGCTCGACCTGACTGACCTTGGATGCACCGGTGATGACGCTCGACACCATGTCGTGCTTGGTCGCCCACGCGAGCGACAACTGCGCCATCGAGCAATCGAGGCGCTCGGAAATCGGACGGAGCTTCTCGACCTTGGCGAGAGCCTCACCGTCGGACAACCGGTCGGACAGCCACTCGTAGCCTTCGAGCGCACCGCGCGAATCTTCGGGGATCCCGTCTTTGTACTTGCCGGTCAGCAACCCTGAGGCGAGGGGGCTCCAGATCGTGTTGCCGTACCGATAGTCCTCCCAGAGCCGCTTGTAGCTCTTTTCGACGTTTCGCCGCTCGAGCAGGTTGTACTGACTCTGCTCGGTGACTGGCTTGTGGAGGTGATGGCGCTCAGCGATCTCGATGGCGCCACGAATCTCCTCGGCCGTCCACTCACTGGTCCCCCAGTAGCGAGCCTTGCCGGACGAGACGATGTCGCTCATTGCCCATACAACCTCTTCGAGCGGAGTATCCGGGTCACAACGGTGGCAGTACAGCACGTCGACGAAGTCATGCTGCAAGCGATCGAGTGAGGCGTCGATGGCCTGCATCAGATACTTGCGGTTGAGCGTGTTGCGCATGTTCGGGACCTCACCGTTGATTCCCCAGAACAACTTGGTCGTCAACACATACGACCAGCGCTCCCAGCCGAGGTCCTCAAACGCCTGGCCCATGATCGTCTCGCTCTTGCCGCCGGCGTAGACCTCGGCGTTGTCGAAGAAGTTGCACCCGGCATTGCCCGCTGCCTCGATGCACTCCGTGGCCAAGTTGTTGTCCAACTGAGTGTCGAACGTGACCCAGCTGCCGAGCGACAAGATGCTGACCTGCAGGCCCGTGTTGCCGAGCCGGCGATATTCCATGTTGGGATTGACGGTGGGTGTTGCCATGTCCGGACCGTACCCAAGCGCCGCACTCCTCAATCAGCCGATCGGAACCATCGGCTCGCGTGTCAGGCGGTGTGTGAGTCAGAGCGGTGTGAGTCAGAGCGGTGGGAGTCAGAGCGGTGTGAGTCAGAGCGGTGGGAGTCAGAGCGGTGCGCCGATTCCTCCGGCGCGATCTGCTGCGATCTGGTCGAGCATCAATGCGAGGGTTGCGCCACGCATCTTGTGAACCGTGACGGCGTAGGCCTTGGCGCTGAGCCCGGCAAACTGGACGGCCTGGGCGATTGCGGCATCGAGTACATCGGCGTCTGCGACGACTTCGTCGAGATATCCCGCGTCGACTGCGCCCGCACCGTCGGTGATCCGTGCGGTCGGGATCGCCCGCTGCAGGTGCCGTTTGCTCAGTCGATCACCGGCGATCGTGAGCGCCCAGTCAGGCAAGGTCATACCGATGGCCACCTCGTTGAGGCCGATCTTGCAGGGGCGATCCGACCCGATCCGGACATCGCAACCGAGCAAGATCAGGGCCCCGGCCGCCAGTGCGTGTCCGGTGCATGCAGCGACGATCGGAACGCCGGAGCCGTAGATCTTCCGCACCAGTGCCCCGCCGTCGGCCACGAGTGTCGTGATGGCGGGCACGTCGCCGCCGAGCATCACCGACAGGTCGAATCCGGCGCTGAACTTCCCCTCGCGGCCGTGCAACACGACAGCATGCACGTCGTCGGCCTGCTCGGCTTCGTCGATCGCCCCGGTGATCGCGACGATCATGTCGCTCGACAGCGCGTTGGCCTTGCCGTCGTCGAGATGGCAGATCAGGACGCCGTCGCGCCGTTCTGTCGTGACCAATGCGGTGCTCATCTCGTCGAAGCTACGCGGACCACCGTTTGCGTGACGATTCTGGTGCCCATTCCAGCCGATTTCGTCACGCAAACGTGGAGACCCGGGCAGCTCAGGCGTGGGCCGGGCGGACGGTGATGCCGGCGGCGGCCATCACCGCTTTGGCTTCGGCGACCGTGTGTTCCCGAAAGTGGAAGATCGATGCTGCGAGCACGGCGTCCGCGCCGCCCTGGATGACACCATCGGCGAGGTGGTCGAGTGTGCCGACACCCCCACTGGCGATGATCGGGACATTGACCTCGTCACCGATCGCCCGAGTCAACTCGATGTCGAATCCTTCGCGCGTACCGTCACGGTCCATCGAGGTCAGCAGGAGCTCACCCGCACCGAGCCGCACCGCCTCGACGGCCCACTCGACAGCATCGAGGCCCGTCGGAGTTCGGCCTCCGTGGAGGTAGACCTCCCACCCGTCGACAGGAAGTTCGGGTGCCGGACCACCCACATCACCGTCGGGACGACGACGACGGGAGTCGATCGCGCACACCACGCACTGCGAGCCGAACTCCGCAGCGATCTCGGCAATCAGTGCTGGGCGTTCGACAGCGGCGGTGTTCACGCTCACCTTGTCGGCGCCCGCTCGGAGCATGCGGCGGGCATCTTCCAACGTGCGAATGCCACCGCCGACCGTGAACGGGATGTACACCTGCTCGGCGACCCGGTGCACCATCTCGACGGTCGTTTCACGGTTGTCGCTCGACGCAGTGATGTCGAGAAACACCAACTCATCGGCACCCTCGACGTCGTAGCGCGCGGCCAATTCGACCGGGTCGCCCGCGTCGCGCAAGTCGACGAAGTTCGTACCCTTGACGACTCGACCGTTCGTCACGTCAAGGCAGGGAATCACGCGGGCAGTTTTCATGAGGCCGACTCGTTCGGTTGCTGTGCACGCGCGAGGGCATGGAGACCTTCGCTCACCGTGAAGCGACCCTCGTAGACGGCTTTGCCAGTGATCACTCCACCCAGGTTCGAGATGTCTGCGAGCGCTTCGATGTCAGCGAGGCTCGACACGCCACCTGATGCAATCACGGGTGCAGCAGCGAGCGCGGCCGAGCGGGTCAGGCCGTCGACATCGGGGCCTTCGAGCATCCCGTCGCGGCCGATGTCGGTGATGACGAAGACCGCCGCCGTCGGAAATCGGGCGTAGGCGTCGTCCAGCATCACGCCGCTCCCCTGCGTCCACCCGTGTACCGACAGCTCACCATTGCGATGATCGAGGCCGACCGCGACCGGAACGACCTCGGAGGCCTGCGCAACCAGGGGCGGTTCACGCACCGCTGCGGAGCCCATCACCACGCGCGCCACGCCAGCGTCGGCGAGTTGCTGCGCATCGGCCACAGTTCGCACGCCGCCACCGGTCTGTACCTGACTCCTTCCGCGGACGGCCGCAGCGATCGCTGCGACGACGGGACGGTTGATCGGGTCGCCGGACTTCGCGGCGTCGAGGTCGACGACGTGGATCCACGGCGAGCCCGCTGCAGCGAAGCTCTGTGCCATGGCAACCGGGTCGGTTCCGTACTCGGTCTCGTCGGCGTAGTCCCCCTGGCGGAGACGGACGACTCGCCCACCGAGGAGATCGATGGCCGGATACAGCTCGATCATGAGGTCACCGATCGAGACCCGGCGGCCCTGCGTTCGGCGCAGATATCGATGAAGTTGCCGAGCAGCGCCAGTCCGGGTCGGCTCGACTTCTCGGGGTGAAACTGCGCTGCGAACACGTTGCCGAGGCGAAACGCGGCATTGAGCGTGGTGCCGTACTCGACGGTGGCCGCGACCACATCGGGATCATCGGGTACGCCGTGCAGCGAGTGGACGAAGTACACCCACGGCTCATCGCCGAGACCGACGAGCATCGGGTCCGGTCGTACGATCTCGAGGCGGTTCCACTGCATCTGCGGAATCTTCGGGCCTTCGATCGAATCCGTCGGAATCCAACGGACAGTGCCGGGTATGAGACCGAGGCCTCGAGCGTCGAGGTCTTCCTCGGACCGTGAGAACAGCATCTGCATACCGACACAGATTCCGAGGAAGGGACGTCCGGACGACACGGCATCGAGTGCAGGCTGCTCCAGACCGCTCGAACGAAGCGCGTCCATGCAGGCCCCGAACGCACCGACACCGGGCAACACGACACCGTCGGCCGCAGCGATGAGATCCGGATCGGACGTCAGCCGCGCGTCGGCGCCACCGAGTTCGATTGCCTTCTGTGCGGAGTGCACGTTGCCGATTCCGTAGTCGAGCACGGCCACCAGCGGCCGTGAGTCGGTGCCGGTCACAGCACGCCTTTCGTCGACGGTACGCCTCCCGGCCCGTCGACGCGAACAGCGTCGCGCAGTGCGCGAGCCAGGCCTTTGAACGTCGCTTCGATGACATGGTGCGTGTTGCGGCCGCGCACCATCTCGACATGCAGGGTGATTCCCGCCGATGTCGCGAACGACGACACGATGTGCTCGGCGAGCTGCGGATCGAACGCCGGGTTGCCGAGCGGCAGGCTCTCGGGCATCTCGACGTGCCACTCGATGTGCGGGCGTCCGGACAGATCGAGCGCGACGTCGATCAGCGCTTCGTCGAGCGGGTAGCGCCCGCTCGCGAAACGCCGGACTCCGGCCTTGTCGCCCAATGCCTCGGCAAAGCACTCGCCGAGCGTGATCGCGACGTCTTCGACGGTGTGATGGGTGTCGATGTGGAGGTCACCGTCAGCCTTGACGGTGAGGTCGAACGCTCCGTGTCGACCGATCTGGTCGAGCATGTGGTCATAGAACGGGATCCCGGTCGAGATGTCGGTGAGACCGGTCCCGTCCAGGTCGATCGAGATCTCGATCGAGGTCTCCTTGGTCGTGCGGCTCCGGCTGGCAGTGCGACTCATCGGTCGACTCCGTTCTCTCGTGTGTCGTGTTGCGTGTCGTGTGGTGCAGCGGTCTTGCTGGCGGTCTCGGGGGCGGCTACGTGGCCCGTTGCGGCATCGTCGGGTTGGGCAGATGCGCCGAGCACCTCGGACAGCGCCGACAGGAACTCGGTGTTCTCCTCATGCGTCCCAACGGTCACTCGGAGACAGTTGGCGAGGCGTGGCCACCCGGAACAATCGCGGATCAGCACGCTGCGGTCAACGAGGCCCTGCCAGACGCTGCGTCCGTCGTGGCCATCGGGGCGGAACAGGACGAAGTTCGCTCCACTTGGAATCACTGTCGTTCCCATCTCGGTCAGCGCGGAGCTGATCCGAGTGCGCTCGGCGACGATCTGGGCCACGCGCTCGTCCATGTCTGCGACGTATCGCAGCGCGAGGCGACCGGCGATCTGTTTGACCGCATCGAGGTGGTACGGCAGCACCACCTTGTCGAGTTCTGCGACGAGCCAAGTGGGCCCGATCAGGTAGCCGAGCCGGGCTCCGGCCATCGACCAGGTCTTGGAGAACGTTCGGGTGACGACGAGCGGCGTTTCATCGTCGACAAGGTCGAGCGCACTCCAGTCGGCGAACTGTGCGTACGCCTCGTCGACCACGACCAATCCGGGAGCGATCGCGAGTAGCTGACGTACACGGTCGGCGGGCTCGAGCAGACCCGTCGGGTTGTTCGGCGAGGTCAGGAACACGACGTGCGGCTGGTGCTCGGTGACGACCCGGTCGACTTCGTCGGGGTCGAGCGTGAAATCAGCGGCGCGCTCGCCTTCGACCACGGTTGCTCCGGTGACGCGGGCGATCTGCGCATGCATCTGATACGTCGGCTCGAACGTCGCCACCACCCGACCGGGCCCGGCGTACGCGAGCAGAATCGTCTGGAGGACTTCGTTGGAGCCGTTCGCGACGAACACGTGGGCTGGATCGACCCCATGGCTGTCGGCAATGGCCAGGCGCAGCGCCCACGCCGCGCGATCCGGGTAGCGATGCCAATCGATCCGCGACACCTCGGCGGCCACTGCATCGCGAAACGCGTCGGGCGGCGGCGTCGGCGATTCGTTGGTGTTCAGCCGGACCCGCACGTCGACCTGGGCCGAGTGGTAGCCGTCGAGCGCGCGCAGGTCGTCACGAACAGGAATCACGAGTCCCCAGGGTATCGACGCGTACAGCCAGGCCTCGTGTCTGTTCTCGGGGTTGTTCGTCAGCACGCAATGCCGGCGCGATGAGGGTCGCGGTATGGTCCGACCGTGGCCGTCTCACTCGAACGAACCTCATCGGAACTGTCGACCATCGCAGACAACGTCGGCCGGTATCGCGAGCGCGTCGCTGCGCTGGCGGAGCCCTTCGTCGGAACGGAGCGTGATGACCTGGTCGTGGCGATCCACGAGGCGGAGCGCCAACTCCGCAGCGCCGAGCGCTGCCTGCAGCGAGCAATCCGTCAAGTCGACTGACGCCACTAGCCTGACCTCGTGCGGTGTCTCGAGATCAAGCGACAGATGGCAGACGACGAGATCGCCGAGGTCAACGAGTTGCTCAACGCCGCCGCACGCGCCGATGGTCGTCGGCCGCTCTCGGACCACCTCTACCTCGATCTCGTCAACGGCGGCCACAACGGTTTCACCGGCCTCGTCGCCTCCGAGCCAGGCCATGAGCATCCCGTGGCGTACGCACAGGTGTCCCGTGGCAACGGCTCCTACGCGTTCGAACTCGTCATCCACCCTCACCACCGCTACGAGATGGCCACGATCGGTCCGGAGCTGATGGAGTCCGCCCTCGACGTCGTCGCAGCCGATGGCGGCGGCCACGTGAACTGGTGGGTGTTCGAACCGACGTCCGCCCACCACGCTCTCGCCGCCGATTCCGGGATGACGATCGGGCGCACCCTGTACCAGATGCGTCGTCCTCTGCCCGCCGATCTCGAGGTCACCGTCACGACTCGCGACTTCGAGCCGGGCACCGACGACGAATCATGGCTCTCGGTGAACAATCGGGCCTTCGCTGACCACGGCGAGCAAGGCGGTTGGACCCTGGACACGTTCTGCCAGCGTCGCGGGGAGGAGTGGTTCGACGCCGCCGGCTTCAGAGTCCACGACATCGACGGTCGTATGGCGGGTTTCTGCTGGACCAAGGTGCACGACGCAACAGGGACCGAACCCCAACTCGGCGAAATCTATGTCATCGCAGTCGATCCGGACTTCCACGGGCGTGGGCTCGGCAAGCAGCTCACACTGGCTGGCCTCGAGCATCTCAGCAGCCGCGGCATCGAGACGGCGATGCTGTACGTCGATGCGGACAACACTGCGGCGATCACGATGTACGAACGCCTCGGCTTCACAGTGTCGGCGACCAACGCTGCGTTCGTCACCGAGATCGCCGCCTCTGATGTCGTCGTGCCCGACACGCGCGGCGCTTGCTGACCCCTCCACCGCAACGCCCGGATAGCGTGGTCCGGTGCCTGGGCCGACCCGATACGACGTGACTCGCGAAGAACTCGCGACGCAACTCGACGGGGAGCCCCGCTATCGGCTGGACCAACTCTGGGACGGTCTGTACACCCAACTCGCCGACCCGGCCGACATCACCAATCTGCCCAAGCAGCTGCGGGCGCGCCTCGACGAGTCGCTTCCGACCGCGCTCACTCTGGTCACCGAGTCGGTCGATGAGTCCGGCGACACCGTGAAGTTCCTGTGGGAACTCGATGGCGGTAGCCGCGTCGAGACCGTGCTGATGCTGTACCCCGACCGCGCGACGGTGTGTGTGAGCAGCCAGGCCGGCTGTGCGATGGCCTGCGGGTTCTGTGCGACCGGTCAGGCTGGGTTCACCCGGCACCTGACGGTTGGCGAGATCGTCGAGCAGGTCGTTCGTGCCGCGCAGCGCGCCAAAGAGTCTGATCGGCGTGTGAGCAACATCGTGTTCATGGGTATGGGCGAGCCGATGGCCAACCTGCAACCGGTGTGGGAGTCGGTCGAACGGATTCACGGCGACATCGGTCTGTCCGCACGGCACATCACGATCTCGACCGTCGGGCTGATTCCGGGCATCCGCGCCCTCAAGGATCTCCCGCTGCCGGTCAATCTGGCGGTCTCGCTGCATGCGGCCAACGACGACCTGCGCACCGAGATGGTTCCGATCAACAAGCGCTATCCGATCAACGATCTGATCGGCGCGTGCAACGACTATCTGCGGGTCAAGAACCGACGGGTCAGCTTCGAGTGGGCGATGATCGACGGCGTCAACGACCGCCCCAGCGATGCACGCGAACTCGCTGCGCTCTGTCGTCGGTTGCAGCCGCATGCGCACGTCAACCTCATCCCGCTCAATCCGACGCCCGGATACCCGACCATGGGCACCCCGTTGAAGAAGGTCTACGCCTTCCGCGATTCGCTGGAAGACTTCGGCGCGAACGCGACCGTCCGTCAGAACCGCGGTACCGACATCGACGCTGCGTGCGGGCAGTTGGCTGCGGGTCAGCCGGTCACGATCAGCGCGAAACCCTGATCATCCCGGCGCTCGGCTGGCGTACTTCGGATTGGCCACGGCGAGCTTGTCGAGGACACTGACGTGCACAGCAGTGGCGACCTCGACGGTCCGCTCGTCGTCGATGCCGGCACGGATCATGTCCGCGAGCTCACGGTCGGACTCGACGCCGAGCCCGGCCAGGCGCGCGCGGTGCCGCTGCGCGTGGACCGGGCCGTGATATAGCTCGCGCTCGACGGTGGCGAGCACGTTCATCGCCACGCGCGCATGGAACCGCAGTCGGCTGTCACCTGCTGCTGCGGCAGTCTCGACAACGTCACGCCCGATCCACTCGCTGACCGCCTGCAACAGTTCGGGTGCGTTCGGAAGGTCGTGGGGGCCCGACTCCCAGTTGGTCAGCTCGGCGCCGGCCGGGTCAGTCACCTGCCCCGGGTCCAGATCGAACAGGTTCAGCCCGACCGGGTCGAGGAGGTCGTACTCGTTTTCACACACCCGGCGTCCGATCGCCGCGAGTTCGTGACTTCGCGCTCGCCCTGAACGGTGGGCATCTGCCTGCACAATGCACATGATCCCCCACTTCCACGTGCCGAGCACCTCCCACCAGTGCACCGCGTCCGGGTCGACGGGATCGCCGCCAGCGGCTTCATAGGACGCGAACAACTCGTTGCGCTCGCCGATGCCTCCGACATCGTGTGCGCCTCCGAATCGCCAGGCCTTGACGCACAGCCAACCGAGGTCTTCCATCGGGTCGCCGAGATGAGCGAGCTCCCAGTCGATGACCGCTCGCAGCCCGTCCGAGTCGACGATCAGATTGCCGAGGCGAAAGTCCCCATGCACGAGGCAGGTGCGCGTCGGCGCAGGACGATTGGCGAGCAGCCAGTTGCGGGCGAGTTCGAAGGCCGGGTGAGGCTCTCCGAGTTCGTCGAGCACGTCGGTATAGCGCTCGATCTGGTCCTCTTGGATCAGGCCGGAGATGTCGGCGTGGTCGATTGCGTGCACGCGCGCGAGCGCAGCACCGCAGCGCCGAGCGAAGGTTCGACGAGCGTCGATGAAGTCGTCATCACGCTGGATCTTGCGGGCGATCGTCTCGCCGTCGATCGCGTCGAGGACCATGAAGGCTCCGCCATCGGTTTGTCGTCCTGATGCGATCATCGACGGAGCCGGCACGCCGGCGGCACCGGCTGCTTTCACCACGGCTGCTTCCACCATCATGTCGCGCTCATCGCCCGCGCGTTGGAGTTGCACGACGAGGGGTCGTCCGTCAGCGACGAACCGCCAGGTCTCCCGGGACGCACCACCGGAGAGCCGGACGAGGCCATTGATCTTCGACGCTTCTGGCAGGACTTCGGCGAGGAGCGCGTCGAGATCGTCGACTGCGGTCGCCACCGGTGACGCGCTTGGTGGCGCAGTTGGCTTCTGTTCTGACTGGCTCGCCATCAGGTGCGAGCCTGCCAGATCAGCAGCCAGCGGCGCGTACCGCGGGGTACGGGTTGATCGGCACGCCACCGCCGGGTCGGAACTCGAAGTGCAGGTGCGGAGTACTGAAACGGGCATTGCCGGTGTCGCCGTTGTACCCGATGACCTCCCCCTGGGAGACCCGGCGACTCGAGCCGGCGTAGCTGTCGAGATGTGCGTAGTAGTAGCGGTCACCGTTGTCTCCCACGAGCGAAACGGAGTTTCCGCCGAGTGAGTTGAAGCGGAAGGTCGCAACCCCGTTCGTGACCGCGTAGATCGGGTTCCCGCGCGGGGCGATCATGTCGACGCCCTGGTGGCTGCGGCCGCCAGACCGTGGTGCACCCCATGTATCGGCATATGCCGAGCCGGGCATGGGACAGATGATGCTGTCGCTCGCTGGCGCAGTCGTCGGTGGCGCAGTGGTCGCTGGCGCAGTCGTGGGTGGCGCAGTGCTTGGTGCGACGGTCGTGGGTGGTGCGGTCGCCGGCGGCGCAGTGGTCGGTGCTGCAGCGTTTGGGGGTGCGGTTGTCGGCGGCGCAGTTTCGGCACGCTCTGATTCGTCGGGCGCAGCAGCATCACTGATCGTCGCCGGCGATCCAGTAGTGCTGGTAGTGCTGGTGGTGGTGCCGGTCGTGCTGGTCGTGATGCCGATGGTGGTCGTCGGAGGCGTGGTCGCCGGTTCGATCGTCGTCGTTGTGGCAGCGGCTTCGGCTTCGGCTTCGAGGAGAGCTGCGGCTTCGATCTCGGCACGTTCGACTGCCAGGCGTTGGTCGAGGGCTCGTTGGACTGCCTCGTCTTGCAGTCGCTCCTCTTCGATGGCTCGCAATCGGATGACTTCGTCCTCTGCTCGCTTCTGGAGCGCAGCGAACGTCGCTTGCTGCGCTTCGATGTCACGCTGTCGGCGATCCAGTTCGGATTGGTTGGCCGCGAGCTCCGTCTGCGCGACGTCGTAGAGGTCGAGAGCCTCGCTCCCGGCATTGGTGAGCACCTCGACGAACACCTCTGCCTGCAGTTGCTCCTGAGGCGCCTCGGGTCCGGTGAGCAGCGGGATCCCGCCGGCGCCGCTCGACACGAACCGAGAAAGAGCGACCGATTCGACGTCGAGCCGCAACGAATCAACCGTCGCCTGCAAGGTCTCGGTCTCGCGTTGGAGTCGCGCCTGATCCACGGTGAGTACATCGAGGTCCGATTCGGCCTGGAAGAACGCTTCGGCTGCGGCGTTGGCGCGCTCGCGTGCCTCCTGGATCTCGCGTGCCGCACGGTCGGCGGCTGCCTCGCTGGTCTGAGCCATCGCGACGACCGGCATGATCGAGGCCAAGGCGACCAGCATGACCGACAGCACGACCGGCAGCGGCGCAGCGAGACGTCGGAGCCGAGGCGCTGAGCGCTCGGCCACGGGCGCTGACGGGTGTGCACGACGCATACGGCGAGGGACTGTACCGGACATTGCGGTTTGGTTACAGTCGCGTGACCGTGCCGTCTGCCATCGTGCGTCGCCGCCATCGCGAGCGACCGTGAAGGTCGGGCCGCCCGACCAGGTACCGACCTCGGAGTCGCTTGGGGGGTTCGAGATGTCGCAACACCTCGAACGGCGCGGCTGCGGGCGATTCAGTGCCTGGACTGGTCCGGAGGAGTCGGCGCGGCGCTGACGACGTCGACCAACTTCTCGCTCGCCCGCCCGATCGCATCGTCGAGGACCCGCTGGAGAATCGGGCCGCCCCAGAGGCTGCCGCCGTACTGCAATTCCATGGACAGATGGCTTGCCGCCGTGGTCGGACCGGGCACGACCGTGGCGCGCAGCGTCCACGCCGAGTGGGCCCGCCCGTCGAGCTCACGTCGCTCGAAGGTGGCGCGACCTGCGGCGAAGTCAGGTCCGGGGCCAGGCGCACTGTGCTCGGAGCGCTCCATTCTCAAGACCTTCGAACGGGCGAACGGACCGACCTGCGCCCGCAGTTCGACGTTCCATGCCAGAGGCGCCGATGTCGAACCGTGGCTGTCGAGCCGCTGGATCGAGTGGACGAGGCTCATCCACTCCGGATAGTGATCGAGGTCTTCCACCCATGCAAAGAGACGTTCGGCGTCGCATGGCGTCGTCAGCTCCCGACAGATCTCCATGACGTCAACGGCGCAATCGGAACGGTCAGCCGCGGGGACGGTCATCACCGCGAAATGCCCGGGCAAGCAGAGGGCTCTGCGCGGAGAGCAATCCGCCGAGATCATCGGCGTCGTCGAACGATGGCGACCACGATTCGCCCGAGTCGTCGGCTTGCGCGGCACCGTCAGTTCTTTCACCCGCTTCATCGGTATTGCTGAACTCGAGTTGTTCGGCGGAGGCAGCGTCGGGATCACCCGCTGCGGCAGAGCGGCGAGTCCGCCGCGGCGTGGGCTCGGCGGCCGGCGGACGGAACAGATGCAGGTCGGGGTCACGCAAGTCATCCAGCGTCCAACTCCGTGGTACGACCATCGTGTTCGCGTGACGCAGACACAGGACACCGCCATCTGTCGACGCTGCGTCGAGCCGGTCGAGCCAGAACACGAGGTCCTCGGGTCGCATTCCGTAGGCAACCGACGCCGCCTCGGAGCAGCCGGGTCGCTCGCAGAGTCGGTCCATCGACAGCGACACTAGCGCTGCGCTGGGAGCGCAGCTCGGATCCTGCGGCGTTCGTGCACTCGGTCACGGACTCCGTTACCGTCGGACACCGCAAGGGCCCGAGACGCGACGAACCCCGGCCGGTGCGGCCGGGGTCGTGGTGGGCGATACAGGCATCGATCCTGTGACCTCCTCGGTGTGAACGAGGCGCTCTACCATCTGAGCTAATCGCCCGTGCGGGTTCCGAAATCTATCACCCTGCGTCCTGAATCACGCCCGACACACCGTCACCTCCGAAGCTGGTCAGTCGGGGAGAGCGACGCAGGCAACACCCATTCCCTGGCGGTCCCGATGAGGTTCGGTGAGCCCGGGGCACGTGCCGTCGAACGGAATGAATGCACGGACGACGAGATCGAGTTCCCCCGTGCAGGACACCTCGCGAGCATCGCCGTTGACCTGGATCTCGACGCAGTCCCCGTTGCGCAGAATGCCGTCGGGGCCGACATCGTCGTCCACGCCGCTGAACTGTGCGAGCACCAGGATGGCGCCGATCGCAACGCTGCCGAACAGCAGCAACGAGCGCCAGGGCACCCGCGCCGGTCGCAGCATGTCGGGTCGGCCGACGTTCCATTGTTCATCCGCTCCATGGAATTCGTCGTGTGTCGGTCCTGCACTCCCGGTTGTCCGGGTAGCACCCGACGACGTCGCCGACCGGTTCAGCGATCGGTCATAGACGGCGCGCCGACCAGGATCGTTGAGGACCCGATACGCCTCGTTGATGGCCGGCATGTCTTGTCCACCCGCCGCCGATGAACTCTTGATCCTGTCCGGATGATGGTCGCGAGCAAGTCGGCGGTATGCGGCTCGGATGACGGTGTCATCGGCGTCTGGCGCGATGCCGAGCACGTTGTAGTGATTCCGGACAGCCACGAAGGACGAACGCTAACGGGGTGAATCGTCGAGCAACGCTCACCGCCCACTGACCGCAGATCAACCGACGATCGAGCGGAGCACCAACTGAGACTCGGTGCGCGCCACCCGTTCGTCAGCGCGCAGCCAGCGAACGAATTGGTCCAACCCGGCGGCGCCGACGCACTCGACCATGATCGTGTAGTCCGCAGTGCCGGTCACGTAGGCAGCAAAGACCACCTCGTCGCGCGCGGTGAGGTGGGCCTCGAACCCGTCGACGCCGTCACCGGGAACGAGGCTGACATCGACGATTGCCCGCACGGTGCGGCCGACACTCGCCGGATCGACTCGGGTGTGATAGCCCGAGATCACGCCCTGCTGTTCGAGGCGCCTCACTCGTTCGGCCACCGACGTCGGAGCCAAGTGGACGCGATCACCCAGCTCGCGCCAGCTGATTCGAGCATCGTCACGCATCTCACCGAGGATTCGAGCGTCGGTCGTATCGATGGAGATCGAATTGCCATCCATCGAGCCATTCTGACAGCAGAATCGGCCGGAATCGTGTGCCCATGGCAATGCACCATGAATCTCATGAGCGATCCGAGCACGTCTCCCACGATTCGCACCGTCGGCGTCCCGACCGAAATCAAGAACGCCGAGCATCGCGTCGCACTCACGCCCGATGGCGTGCGCGAACTCGACGCCCGCGGCATCGCGGTACACGTGCAAGCAGGCGCCGGTGTCGGGGCCTCGATCACCGACGACGACTACACCACCGCCGGCGCGACCATCGTGCCGACGGCAGCCGATGCGTGGGCCCAGGAGATGGTCGTCAAGGTCAAGGAGCCGAAGGCCGAGGAGTTCGCGTACCTCCGTGACGACCTCACGCTGTTCACCTACCTGCATCTCGCTGCGTACCCCGCGGTGGCCGAGGCGCTCCTCGCCGCCGGCACCACCAGCGTTGCGTACGAGACGGTGCAACTCGAAGACGGTTCCCTCCCGCTGCTCGCGCCGATGAGCGAAGTCGCCGGCCGCCTTGCACCTCAGATGGGCGCCCACTTTCTCGAACGCCACAAGGGTGGGCGCGGCGTCCTCATGGGCGGCGTGCCCGGAGTGAGTCCCGCCAAGGTCGTCGTGCTCGGCGCCGGCAACGTCGGGTGGAGTTCTGCGGTGATCGCTGCTGGCATGGAGGCCGAGGTCACCGTGCTGGACATGAACCTCGAGCGGCTCCGATATGTCGACCAGATTCACAAAGGTCGGATCTCGACGCTCGCCTCGAATCAGGGATCGATCGAACGCACTGTCATGGCCGCCGACCTGGTGATTGGCGCGGTGCTCGTCGCAGGCGGCCGCGCTCCGGTCGTCGTCAGCGAGGACCTCGTCCGCCAGATGAAGCCCCGTTCGGTGATCGTCGACGTCGCTGTCGACCAGGGCGGCTGCATCGCCACGACGCGCGAGACCACCCACGACGACCCGGTGTACGAGCAGCACGGCGTGCTGCACTATGCCGTGGGCAACATGCCCGGCGCCGTGCCGCACACCAGTACCTATGCCCTCACCAATGCAACGCTCCCGTTCCAGCTGGCGGTCGCATTGCACGGCGCAGTGGGTGCCGGTCGGATCAACGGCGCCATCGAACACGGCATCAACACCGTTGGGGGCCGGCACACCAACGCAATCGTCGCCGAGTCACTCGGAGCGACGGCGATCAGCCCATTCGACGCCTGATCGCTCCTGATCACAACGGATCGCAACCGGACCGCCCGACACGCCAGCACGGTCCTGTCACTCATAGTGTCACTGGTGTGAGTATCACAGCTGTCGGCGATCTGGACATTCCCACCATCGACCCGGCGACCATGACCCTGTCGCATCGTGACGCCCTTGATTCCATGGTCCGGCTGGCCGATGAGACCTGGATCGCGAAGGGCCTGTTCGGCTATGCGATCCTCGGCTACGACGACATCACCGCCGTACTGCGCGACAAGCGTTGGCACAGTGCATCCTCGAGGGTTGCCGAGATGCGCGGCATCACCGACCCGGAACTGCTCGGCGATCCCGACAAGCCGTCGATCCTCGCCGCCGAAGGCGACGTCCACACGCGGCTGCGGCGACTCGTGGCCAAGGCTTTCTCACCCAAGTCGGCGGACCGTCTCCGCCCGTTCATGCGCGAGGTCGTCAACGGATTGGTCGACCCGGTTGCCGAGTCGGGCCGGGCAGACATCGTTGCCGACGTGTGCGAGCCGTATCCGATTCCGATCATCTGTGAGCTGCTCGGGGCGCCGAAAGAGGACTGGCAGCTGTTCTCCCGTTGGGCCGAGGACTCGCTACGCATCTTCAATGCCACCGTGCTCGACGAACTCGACATCATCAAGCTCGCACGGGCAGAACTCACCGAGTACTCGTTGCAGATGATCTCCGAGCGCCGCAACGATCCGCGCGACGACCTGCTGACGGACCTCATCGCGGCGGAAGAGGACGGCGACAAGCTCGACGCCGAGGAACTCGTCATGATGGTCAATGCCGTGATCATCGGCGGGACCGACACGACCCGCAATCAGCTCGGCTGCTCGGTCGCAGTGTTCGCCGAGCACCCCGACCAGTGGAAGCTGCTCGCCGACGAGCCGGACCTCGCCCCTCGGGCGGTCGAAGAAGCACTGCGTCACTTCGGTGCAATTCGGGGCACCGGCCGTTTCGCCAGCGAGGACATCATGTATCGAGACGTGTTGTTCCCAGCAGGCACCTTCGTGTTCCCGTCGACTTCGACCGGCAACCGGGACCAGAGCCGCTTCCCCGGAGCCGAACTGTTCGACATCGGCAAGGAACCCGCCGCTTCTCCGCACCTCGCCCTGGGGTCCGGTATCCACTACTGCCTGGGCGCCTGGCTCGCTCGCGCCGAACTGCAGGAAGCACTGCCGATCTTGGCGCGCCGCATGCCCGACATCGCCCTGGCCGAGGGTGTCAGATGGAAACCCCCGGGTACCGCCATCTTCGGCCCCGACGAACTCCCGGTCACGTTCACGCCGACCCGAGCGGAGGTGGACACGTTCTGACGCCGTCGATATGCGCCAGTTCGAACCCGGCTGCTGCCTTGTCGCCATGGGTTGAGGTTGATCGGTCAGGCGTAGTTCTCGAGCGGGTTCGTGTGTCTACGTCGCACGCTTGCGGATCCATGGCGCTTCGACATGCGGCGTTCCCGGCCGTGTCGTCAGACCGCAACGATCTCGAGGATGTCTTCGAGGCCGACGAGGTCTCCGGCGTTGCGGGTGTACAGGCGCGCTTCGTGAGCGTGCGCTGTTGCAGCAATCAACAGATCCAAGACGCGCGATCGCGGTTGGCGCCCAACATGAACTACAGCAGCGGCGAGTCGCCCGTAGCTCGCGGCGACCTGGTCGTCGATGGGCAGTGAATCGAAGCTTCGTTGCAGCAGTGTCAGCCTTCTCAGGCGTTCGGCTCGGGTGGCGTCGTCAGGGGTCACCATGACACCGAAGTGAAGCTCTGCGATCGAGGCGGAGCTGATGGCCAGTTCGCCGTCGAGGATGGGAACGTCTTGCGCGATCAGCACGCTGGTGTCGAGTAGCGCCTTCACGCGTCGTCCCAGGGGTTCGTGATCGATTGATCGATGAGTTCCTGGTCGCTGTCCCAGGTCGTGTCAGACGGCCCGTGGAACAGGTCTGCAATGGCGTCCCAGGTCTGCCAGCGCTTCGGCGTCACCGGAACGATTCGAGCAGCGAGCCGCCCAGCGACCGTGATGTGGATTTGCTCGCCGGTCTCGACACGTCGGATGAGTTCTGATGCATCTTGCCGGAGTTCACGAAGACCAACGGTGTCCATGTATCGAAGAGTAGCACAAGTGCTACTGAGTTCCAGTCGTTGCATGTTGTGGGGCAGGTTCCCGAGCGCCGACGTGAGTGCTGTACTCGGGTGGGGCGCATCTGATCGTCGAACGATATGCGGGCCTTGCAGTTCGCTCGTACAGACGGCTTGCCGAGCCGACCGTTGTGATCCGGCAGACTTGTGATCGTGTACAGCCAGCCGAGGGCCCTCTTTCTGTTCGGTGAAGGCGGGCTAAACGTCGAGCCGAGCATCGATCGTGCTGCGGGCTTCATGGAACCGATCGATGTTCGGAACGGCGAGTATGAGGCCGTGTTCGACGAATCGGGCCGCCGCTACAACTTCAACGTCGTCAACAAGACAATCCACCTCCAGGCGACCGACGAGTTGGACGCTGACGGCCTGACGGACCGACTCCGTGCTCAAGCGCGAGCGACGGACTCGCTTGAAGGATTTGACCCGGACGACCCGATGGCGACTGCGGCGGCCATCTCCCGGTTCGAGTGGGAACATCGTTGGCCTCGATGGCCGAAATGGCTGAGTCGTCGCCTTCACGGCGACGGCCCGGCGATCGTCAAGTAGCAGCCTCATCTCGTTGCGAGTCGACCAACGACGCGTGATCTGAGCGGATCGAACCGATCGAACGTGCCGATACCGAGCGATCGTGTTCAGCCGATTTCGGCAACACCACCGGTTCGTGTCGGAGTGTTTGCCAAGTTCGGGTGGCCTCGAACTCGCTTCTATCCGGCGGGATCAAGACCCAGCGAGAACCTTGTCTCGTAAGCTGGGAGCATGGAGATGATCCGGGCGCGAGTGCGTTCTTGCGCCACCGCGATCGGGCTTGCGTTACTCATCGCGGCGTGCAGTGCCAACTCGCCACAACAGACAGAGCAGTTGGGAACTGGCTCGTCTCAGACTCCTGACGATGTCGTACCGGTGTCAGGCGAGGCCTTCACAGACCCACAAGGGGCCTACACGGTCAGGATTGGAAATGATTGGGGGCCCCTGCCCGGCACGTTCGTGGATGAAATCGAGACGTGGTCGGTTGCGGAGCCAGCCGACGGCTTCGGTGCGAACGTCAATGTGCTCACCCAGGCAGCACCAGGGATGGACTTGAGCTCGTATCTGGATCTCACCGTTGACAGCATTGACACCATCGACGAACTCACGTTGATCGAGGCCGCTATCGTGGAGGGCGCAAACGGCAACCAGCTCGGACTGATCGAGTACGAGGGGGTCGTTCCCGGGACGCCGCCAGGCCAGTCGCTGAGCTTTCTGGCGACCTTCGACGTCCGCGATGGGACCGCGGTCGTCGCCACACTCACAGCCCTTCCCAGCGACTTTGAGTCTCTGCGCTCAGAAATCGAACCCCTGCTGATGTCTCTCCAGAGGACCTGACCCGGACTCCCGCGGCATCACCTGGGCCCGCTGCGGGGCTCGATCTCGGCACCGTCGTGACACCGGCCAGAGCCGCCCTCAACCGGCAGACCTGCCGACCGCTTCGCTCGCTTCGGTCGGGCTACTCGTCGCGTGTCGGACGCCGGCGTTGACGCTTGACCTCGGACCGCTCAGCTTTGGCCTGGAGCCTCCTGCGCTGCGAACCGCGAGTCGGCTTGGTCGCACGCCTCCGCCGCTGCACCTGCAGTGCACCGCGTAGCTTGCCCGCCATGCGCTCGGCGGCGAGCGCTCTGTTGCGAAGCTGAGACCGCTCGTCGTCGGCGACGACCCGAACGACGTCGCCCAGCCGGTCGATCACTCGTCGGCGTTGCGACTCGGTGAACGCCGTCGACGTCGTCAGATCGAGCGTCAACTCGACTCGGGTGGCAGCCTTGTTCGCATGCTGCCCCCCTGGGCCGCCCGATGCGGAGAACGTCTCCTGCAGCTCGTACTGCGGAATGCGGACCGCGTCGGTCACCACCAGTCGATCGTCTCCCTCGGCCCCCATGGTCATCATCTTGGCCTGGCGACACCGGTCGATGCTGGACTGTTCGCCGATGACCGCTCTCCCCTACGGTCGAGGCATGGCAGATCTCAAGCTCGGATACAACACCGGTTACTGGTCAGCAGGCCCACCCAAGGGTGCCCTCGAAGCAGTCCAGGAGGCGGAGAAGCTCGGCTTCAACTCCGTGTGGACCGCCGAGGCCTACGGCTCCGATGCCCTCACCCCGCTCGCCTGGTGGGGTGCGCAAACCAAGACACTGCAGCTCGGCACGGCCATCGCACAGATGTCGGCCCGCACCCCGACAGCAATGGCAATGGCGGCGCTCACGATGGATCACCTGTCGAATGGCCGGTTCATTCTCGGCCTCGGCGCGTCGGGTCCGCAGGTCGTCGAAGGCTGGTACGGCCAGCCGTACCCGCGGCCGCTCGAACGAACTCGGGAGTACATCGACATCGTTCGTCAGGTCTTCGCTCGCGAAGCGCCCGTCCAGTTCGACGGCAAGCATTACCAACTGCCGTTCGACGGCGGCGCGAACCTCGGTAAAGCGCTCAAGCCGACGGTGCACCCACTGCGCAATGACATACCGATCTATCTGGCAGCCGAAGGCCCGAAGAACGTGGCGCTGTCCGCTGAGATCGCCGACGGTTGGCTACCGCTGTTCTTCTCACCCAAGGAGGACGGCTGGTATCGCGAGCAGTTGGACACGGGCTTCGCCGCATCGGGCAACCCCTCCAAGAAAGAGGACTTCGCCGTGACAGCGACGGTGTCGATCGTGCCAGGCGACAACGTCCAGGAGTGCGCCGACATGATCCGACCATTCCTTGCGCTGTACGCCGGGGGCATGGGCGCCAAGGGTGCGAACTTCCACTACGAGGTGTTCGAGCGGATGGGGTACGGCGACGTCGCCGACAAGGTCCAGAACCTGTACCTCGAAGGCAAGAAGGCCGAAGCAGCCGCATCAATCCCGTTGGAGATGGTCGAAGACGTCGCACTCGTCGGGCCTGCTGGCAAGATCAAGGAGGAACTCAGCAAGTGGGAGGACAGCTGCATCACCGAACTGCTGTTGAGCGGCCCGGCGATGATGCTCCCCCAGTACGCCGAGCTCATCTTGGGCTGAACGTGACCGGTGCGGCCGTAACCTGATCGCCTGATGGCACGCCACGACGTTCTCAACATCGAAGTCGATCGGGCGTCGCACGTCGAGATCGAGTTCGAAGATGGCGTCACGGCGCGTTTCGAGCTCGCCCCACTCCGACTCGCCTGCCCATGCGCCGAGTGCAACAAGCGACGCCAGTTGGAC
>Ga0209831_1000817_pt1 | contig 29757 bp, 23 predicted proteins | sample Maine_Asex4_meta_FD_187451 | JGI IMG/M metagenome (GOLD analysis project Ga0209831, IMG submission 187451) | Marine algal microbial communities from Maine, USA - Maine_Asex4_metaG (SPAdes) (version 2) | ecosystem: Host-associated > Algae > Red algae > Unclassified | place: Maine, USA | collected... | reverse complement strand
CATCCTCGCTCCCCGCCGCGCCGAACATCTCGCGATAGCCGCGCCGGAAGCGGTCGATGACCTCCTCCGTCAGGGGCGTCTCGGACACGGGGGCGAGCGCGAGTCGCTCGACCTTGTCCGCCGACAGCTGCGTCGCGGGATCGAATCGCTTGATCGTCTCCAGCACGTCGCCGAAGAAATCGAGGCGCAGCGGCTTGGCCCGACCGGGCGGAAAGATGTCGATGATGCCGCCGCGCACCGCGTAATCGCCCGCCTCCACCACGGTCGAGGAGCGGGTGTAGCCGTTGCGCTGGAGGTAGCGCATCAGGGCGTCGGGGTCGATTCGCGTGCCCGCCTTGGCGGTAAAGCTCGCCTCCTTCACCGCCGCGCGCGAGGGGATGCGCTGCATGGCGGCGTTGAGGCTGGTGAGGATCACCGCCGGACGCTCCCACTTGCGCGACAGGGCGGCGAGGGTGGCGAGGCGCTGGGCGAGGATTTCGGTATTGGGCGAGACCCGGTCGTAGGGCAGGCAGTCCCACGCCGGAAACCGCAGGATCGGGATGTCGGGGGCGAAGATGCGCAGCCCGTCGACCATCGAGGCCATGCGCGCATCGTCCCCCGCCACATGGATCACCGGCCCGGCGGCGCGGCGCACCAGATCGGCGAGGAGGGACGCGTCGTACCCCTCCGGCGCGCCGCCGACGCGCACGGTTCCGGGTTCGAGGGGGGCGCCGGATTTGCTCGCGGGCTTCGTCTGGGACTGGGTCATGGGGGGCGAGGTATCCCGCGACCCCGCCTCTGGCAAGTAACCTGCATAAACGCCGCGTATCGAGATGCCGCGATTAACCGGATCATGACCAGTCTTCCCTAGAATGACGCAACACGAGGACTAGAGGTCGCGGCCAGAACGGCCTTGAAGGGATGCACGATGGGCGAACTGAAATTCCAGCTACAGCACTACCTGTCCGAGATGTGGAAGCGCCGGTGGAGCATCCTGATGGTCGCGATCGTGGTCGGCGGCATCGGGTCGATCTTCGCGGCGACCGCCAAGGATGTCTACACCTCCCGGGCCACCGTCTTCGTCGACACCACCTCGCTGATGCAGAAGATCGTCGGCAAGGATTTCAACATCGCCGATCCCGGCGGGGTGATCGAGAACGTGCGCAAGTCCATGTACGCGCGCCCGAATATCGAGGAAGTGATTCGCCGCACCGATCTCGACCTGACGCTCAACGACAAGCGCGAATGGGAATCGCTGGTCGACACCCTGAGCAAGGAGATGAGCCTCGAACGGCAGGGACGCGACTTCTACAACATCGAATTCTCCAGCGCCGACCCGCGCGAGGCGCGCAACGTGGTGCAGGCCCTGCTCGACCTGTTCCTCGAAGAGGGACTGGTGCGTTCGGGCGTAGACAGCAGCGACAGCGAATCGGTGCGCCGCTACGTCGAGACGCAACTGGAGACCTCCTCCAGCAGCCTCGCCGCCGTGGAGGCCCGGATCGCCGAGCATGAGCGCCAGTATCGCGACGAACTGTCGGGCGCGCCCGCCGTGGCGAGCGAGAAGCGCGGGATCGAGGGGCAGCTCGCCCAGCTCGAAAACGACCGCATGCTCTACCAGCAGGAACTCTCCAGCCTGCGCTCGCGCCTCGCCTCCACGCCGCCGCAGGTGCTCGAACGCATCGTGCAGCCGCCGCAGCAGCAGCGCGCCTACATCCCGCCCCCCACCGGCACCAAGATGCCCGTGCCCCAGGGGCCGACGCTCGAACAGCAGCAGTACCAGTCATTCCAGGGACAGGCCGCCGCCGTCGAGGGCGAGATCCAGCAGCTTCTCCAGCGCCTGACGCCCCAGCATCCCGACGTCGCCGCCGCCCAGTCCCGCGCCGCCGGGGTCCGCTCCGAACTGGCCCGCCTCCAGGCCGCCGCACAGCAATCGGTCGGCGCGCTCCAGTCGCGCATCCAGGCCGCGATCGCCCATAACGCACAGGTCGATGCCGAGTACCGCAACTGGCAGATCGAGAGCAACCGGCCCATCCAGCAGGCCCAGCCGCGCGAGATCTACGGTCCCAACCCCGCGCTCGCGGATATTCGCATCCAGATCGACCAGCGTCAGGGCCGCCTGACGGTGACGGAGAACCAGATCGCGCAGCTGCGCCAGAACATCCCCGGTCTTCAGGCCACCCTCGCCCGCCAGCCCGAAATTCTCCAGTCGTACCAGAAGCTGCGCAACGAGCGCGACAAGTACGCCGGGGAGACCGAACGCCACCGCGAACGCCTCGAAAAGCTGATCGCCATCGGCGACCCGAACCGCCAGAACCTCGTCGAGTTCCGCGTCATCGAGCCGCCGCAGGTCGCCGTGACGCCCGCCGGGCCGAACCGTCTGGTCCTCTTCCTCGGCGCGGGGCTGATGGCGCTGGGCGCGGGGGTCGGCACGGCCTTCATGCGCATCCAGCTGTCGGACAACATGCCCACCATCTCGCACATGAAGAACGCGTTCGACCTGCCCGTCCTCGGCGGTATCTCGATGATCGGGACGGCGGGTCAGAGGACGCGGACCGTCTTGGGCAACCTCGCCTATCTCGCGGTGGTCGCGGCGCTGATCACGGTCTTCGCGTGGGTCACCTACCGCTACCACATCACGCTCTGGCGACCGGATATCGCCGGGCTGATCGCCAAGATCAGCGCTCTCTTCGGCGGATGACGACCCGTTCGATCCAGTTTCACTTCATTCCGAGCATTTCATGCTGACCAAGGAAAAGCGCAGCGGGCGCGGGCGAGAAACCCCGACCCTGAGCACGCGGGAGAACCGTCCATGAGCATCATCGACCGAGTCGCCTCGAAGCAGACCGGCAAGACCCGCGCCGTCGTCGACGTATCGTCGAAGGCCAAGCGCCTGGCCCCCGGCCCCTCGCGCGGACGCAAGGAACGCTCGATCATCGACAATGTCGACGCGTGGGAGCGCGAGCGCGACGAGGTACAGGCCAGCCTGCCCGATCCGGACGTCGCCGCCTACGGCAAGACCTTCCGCGCCGAGCCGACTCCCGAACCCGCCGAAGCGTTGCCCGAGGCGGAGCGGGCGCACAGCCGCGAATTCTCCTTCGATCACGCGCGGCTGGAGAAATTCGGCTTCATCACCCCGAAAGTGCGCCGTTCGCGCATCTCCGAAGAGTTCCGCCTCATCAAGCGCCGCCTGATGCAGCGCATGTCGCTCTCGGCCAAGAAGAAGCGCGAGCAGCACACCGAGAAGGGCGATCGCAACCACGTCATCCTCGTCACCAGCGCACGGCCCAGCGAGGGCAAGAGCTTCGTGGCGATGAACCTCGCGCTCTCGATCATCTTCGACGAGGGGCTGAACGTCATGCTGGTCGACGGCGACGTCGCGCGCCCGTCGATGTCCAAGATTCTCGGGCTGCGCAACGACCTGCCCGGCCTGACGGACCTGCTGCTCGACGACGAGGCATCCCTGCCCGACGTCCTGCTGCGCGAGCACGAGCATCCGCTCACCTATCTGGCCGCCGGCGCGATGGTGGCCTCGGCGACCGACCTCTTCGGCGGCGAGCGGATGGAGGCGCTGGTGGCCGATATGGCCGAGCGCTACGCCGACCGGATCATCATCTTCGACGGCCCTCCCCTGCTCGCCAGTACCGAGCCGGTGGCCCTCGCGGAACACGCCGGACAGGTCGTGATGGTGGTCGATGCCGAGAAAACTTCGCGCAGTGCCGTCGACTCGGCACTGGATTTGCTAGTCACAGATCAGAACGTCAACCTGGTGCTCAACAAGACAACCGTCGGGAACCGCACCGAGCAATTCGGAAGCTATTATGAAGCATACAATCAAGCACAGCCCTAAGGCGCCTCGCATGTCTGCCCGTACCAAGCTTCTGGCAGCCGGCAGCGCCGTGGTCCTCACCGCCGCCTCCACCGCCCTCGTGGCCCAGACCGCCGGGGAGCGCGCCTATTCGGGCGGCTATGCCACCAGCGGAATCCCGGTAACGGACGACGCCTATGGCGACCTGACCCAGGGCGAAACGGATTACGGCACCGCGATCGCGCCGGTCGGCGTGGGCGATGCGGCGGGCGCACCGGCCCAGACCGCGCGTACCGGCGCCCTCACGCGGGGTCGCTGGACCACCGAGGTCACGCCCTACGTGTCGGGATCGGTCACCTATTCGGACAACATCGACCTCGCCCCCGAGGGCTTCGAGCGGGACGAGACGATCCTGACCGCCACGGCGGGCGTCGACGTCACGATCCAGAGCGACCGCCTGAGCGGCCAGATCGGCTATTCCGCCAGCTACGACACGTTCCTCAACAACACCAACGAGGACGGGCTGCGCCACAACCTCGACACCGGCTGGACGGCGGCCATCGTGCCGAACCTCCTGTATCTCGACGTCGGCGCGGGCGTATCGGAAGTGTTCGTCGATTCCGACGACCGCTTCTCCGGCAACCCCATCGCCAACTCGGACGAGCGCAGCCGCGCGTATTACGGCCTCGTCAGCCCGTCGCTGCGCAAGAACATCGGCGGCTGGGCCAATGCGGAGCTGCGCTATACCCTGCGCGGCGAAGCCTATGACGACGACGATATCGAGGGCGGTTACTCGCACACCTACGCGGCCTCCCTCGCCTCCGATCCGCGCAAGTTCCGCCGCTTCGGCTGGGTCGCCGCGACGGAGTTCGAGGATTACCGCGCCGAATCGACCGATGACGAGCTTCAGCGCTGGACGTCCTATGTCAGCGTCGACGTGCCCGTCTCGCGCACGCTGGCCGCGACCGCCAGCGCGGGGATCGACCACTTCTCCGACAACATCAATTCCGACTACGAGGGCGTCTACGGCAATGTCGGCCTGCGCTACCAGCCGAACCAGCGCCTGTCGTCCCAGGTCTTCGCCGGGTATCGGTACGGCGGGATGGATTACGGCGCGGCAGTCACCTATGCGGCCCAGCGCAACCTGAACCTCGCGCTCGCCGCACGGCGCGGGGTGCAGTTCTCGAACTACGACGACAACGAAGCGCTGCAGACGGCCCTCAACGGTCGGAACGGCGGCCTTCAGGACAGCCTCAGCCCGACCTTCGCGGTCCAGGCTTCCGACGCCATCGTCGACACGCTCAGCGCCAACGCCACGGGCGCCATCGGCAAGACGGGCTGGACGGCGGGCGTGATCGCGGAGCATCGCGACTTCGACCAGCTGTTCGACGACGAGACGATCGTGTCGGCCAATCTGGGCCTGACGCGGGAACTCACGAACCGCCTGAGCGCCGAGCTGGGAGCGGGCTACAGCCACTTCCAGCAGGAGGACGCGCCCCTCAACGACTTCTCGACCCTCGCCCTCGGCGCGGGGCTGAACTTCAAGCTTACCGAAATTGTCAATGTTTTCGGGCGATACACATACACCGAGCGATTCGCGGATGAGTCCGTCGATGAGTTCAGAGAGAACGCCGGCGTCGTCGGCGTCACCGCAAGCTTCTGACCGAACGGCCGTCCCGGTGGCGGCCTCCTCTACCAAGGGTGACGAGATGTACGAAGAATTCTACGGCCTCACCGCCAACCCCTTCCGCCTGACCCCGGACTCCAAGTTCTTCTACGGGTCCGAGGGTCATCGGAAGGCGATGTCGTACCTCAAGTACGGCCTCTACCAGGGCGAGGGCTTCATCGTCATCACGGGCGGGGTCGGCACCGGCAAGTCGACCCTCGTGGGACAGCTCTTCTCGGAACTGGACGGCAACGACATCGTCGCCGCCCAGATCGGGAACACGCAGGTCGACGCGGATGACTGCATCCGGCTCATCTGCAACGCCTTCGAGATCGACGTGGACACCCGCGACAAGGGCGACCTGATCTCGGCCTTCGAGGAATTCCTCATCGAGCAGAACCAGATGGGCAAGCGTGTCCTCCTGGTGGTCGACGAGGCGCAGAACATGCCGCTCCGCGCGCTCGAAGAGCTGCGCATGCTGTCGAACTTCAACGTCGGCGGACAGCCGCTGTTCCAGAGCTTCCTGCTCGGCCAGCCGCAGTTCCTCCAGACGGTCGCGCATAAAGACCTCGCGCAGCTCCAGCAGCGGATCATGGCGTCCTACAAGCTGGCCTCCATGAGCGAGGAGGAGACGGAGGAATATATCCGTCACCGCCTCGAAATGGTCGGCTGGCAGGATTACCCCTCCTTCGGCGCCGATGCCTTCGCGGCCATCTTCGAGAAGACCCAAGGCGTGCCGCGCCTCATCAACACGCTGGCCAACCGGATCATGCTGTTCGCGGCACTGGAAGAGGCGTCCAGCATCGACGCCACCATCGTCGCGACCGTGATCGAGGATCAGGAGAGCGAGGAGATCGACGTCGAGAGCGATTCTCCGGCCGCCGCCTCCGGGCGATCAAAGGGCAAAGGCAAGGGCGGCGGCGAGAATGTGTCGAGCGAGCGCCTCGCCAATATCGAACGGGCCGTCACCGTCATCGCCCGCCGCCTCGAAAAGATCGAGGATCGGGTGACGGAGCATGACGAGGCGATCCACGAACTGATCGACCTGGCCATGAAAGCCTATGGCGGCGAGGAATCGGACGAGGAAGACGTCACGCATCTGCGCCAGGCATGATCCTGCCGGATGCCCGGATGCCTAGCACCCAGATGTCTGGCGCCCTGATGCCCGGCGCCCTGACGATCGACGTGGAGGAACATTTCCACGTCCACGCCTTCGCGGATGTCATCGACCGCCGCGACTGGCCGAACCACGAAAGCCGGGTCGAGGCGAATACCGACCGTATCCTCGCGATCCTCGCCGAGACCGGCGCGCGCGGCACGTTCTTCGTCCTCGGCTGCGTCGCCGACGACCAGCCCGCCCTCGTCCGCCGCATCGTCGAGGCGGGGCACGAACTGGCCAGCCATGGACAGGCCCATCGCGCCGTCTTCCAGCAGGACCGCGCCGCCTTTCACGAGGACGTGCGCCGGTCGCGCCTGACCCTCGAAGACGCGGGCGGCGTGGCGGTCAGGGGCTACCGCGCGCCCAGCTTCTCGATCGACGCGCGCAGCCCGTGGGCCTACGACGTCCTCGCCGAGGCCGGATACACCTATTCGTCCAGCTCGCACCCCATCACCCACGACCTTTACGGCGACCCCGACGCGCCGCGCCATCCGTTCCGCGAGCCGAGCGCGGGGATGCTCGAAATCCCGATCACCACGCTGCTGTGGCGCGGGCGGCGGATACCGGCGGGGGGCGGGGGATTCTTCCGCATGTTCCCGCTGGCGCTGATCCGGGCCAACATGGCGCGGATGCGGGCCGAGGGCGTGCCGCCGAATTTCTATCTCCATCCGTGGGAAATCGACCCCGGCCAACCGCGCATTAAGAATGCACCCCTAAAGTCGCGGCTTCGTCACACCATCGGCCTGCGCGGCTGCGATTCCAAACTGCGCCGGCTGGCCTCTGACGGTATCTGGACCAGAATGGACGAAGCGTATCATGGATGGCTCGACGATCTACAAGGCCGGGACAGCGACACCGGCCGTGACGCGGCTGTCGCCGGGTGACGAAGGCGACTGGGAGGCGTTCCTCGCCGCCCATCCCGACGCGACGCCGTTTCATTCGCTGGCATGGCGCGATGCCGTACGCGCGGGGCTGTGCTACGACACCCCCTACCTGATCGCACGCGAGGGCGAGGGCGGGGAAGTCGTCGGCATCCTGCCGCTGGTCCACGTGAAGACACCCCTGTTCGGCAATACCCTCGTCTCCACCGGTTTCTCGGTCGGCGGCGGCGTGCTGGCCCGCGATCCGGTCGCCGCCGCCGGTCTGGCGCAGGCCGCCGTGGCGCTGGCCGAGGAACGCGGGGTCGACTGCCTCGAACTGCGCGGGGAGCGGGCCGAATTCGACGGCTGGCCCACGAAAGCCGAAACCTACGCGGGCTATCGCGCCCCCCTCGCCACCACGTCGGAGGACCGGCTGAAGGCCATCCCCCGCAAGAAACGCGCAGATGTGCGCAAGGGGATCAAGGCGGAGTTCACCATCGACACCGACGCCCCTGTCGCCCTCTTCCACGACCTCTACGCCCGCAACCTGCATGCGCTCGGCACGCCGATCCTGCCGCTGAAATGGTATGCGGCCCTCAAGGAGGCGTTCGGCGATGCCTGCGAGATTTCCACCGTCGGCACCGAGGAGCATGGCCCGGTCGTCGCGCTGATGACCTTCTGGTTCCGGGGCTGCGTCTATCCCTACTATGTCGGCGCGCGGGCCGAGGCGCGGGCGCTCCACGCCTTCGATCATGTCTACTGGGACCTGATGGAGCGGGCCGGGGAGCGCGGAATGGATACGTTCGATTTCGGGCGATCCAAGGTCGGGACGGGGTCTGCGGACTACAAGCGTCACTGGGGGTTCGAGGCGACACCGCTCGCCTATCAGTATCATCTGGTCAAGTCGGACGCGATGCCGGACGTGAACCCGAACAATCCCAAATACGCCCGCTTCGTCGCGACGTGGAAGAAGCTGCCTTTCGGCGTGACCAAGCGCGTCGGTCCCTTCCTCGCGCGCCAGTTGGGATGAATACCATGAGCAAGCCCAAGATCCTGTTCCTGGCCCATCGCATCCCCTATCCGCCGCACAAGGGCGAGAAGCTGCGCGCGTACAACCTCGTCAAGGGGCTGGCCGAGCGGTACGACGTCTATCTGGGCGCCCCCGTCGACGACCCCGACGACTGGCAGTATCGCACCGCGCTGGACGATATCTGCGCCGAGACCTGCATCGCCGACGGGCGCGGGCGCTCGCGCCAGCGGGCGGCGGTGGAGGCCATCGCGCGGCGCGAGCCGGTGTCCTTCACGTATTTCCGCCACCGCGCGCTGATGGACTGGGTCCGCCGCACGACGCTGGCGCATTCCTTCGATGCGGTGATGCTCTACTCGTCGGGAACCATGCCCTACCTCGCGGCGATGGCCGGGACCACCTGCCCCCTGATCGTCGATTTCGTGGATGTGGATTCCGAGAAATGGCGCGTCATGGGCGAGACCGAGGGCGGCGTGAAGGGCCGCATCTACGCACGCGAGGCCGTGATGCTGCGCGAGGCGGAGCGGCGGCTGGCGGCGCGGGCGGATGCGAGCCTGTTCGTGACGGAGAACGAGGCCGCCCTGTTCGGACGCGTGACCGGCATCGCCGACCGCGTCCATGCTGTCGGCAACGGGGTCGATCTAGCCATGTGGGACGGGGCCGACGCCCTGCCCTCGCCCTATGCCGATGACGGGCGCAAGCGCGTGATCTTCACCGGCGCGATGGATTACGCACCCAATATCGACGCGGTGACGTGGTTCGCGCGGGAAGTCATGCCGATCCTGCGCGCCCGGGGGCGATCCGTCGGCTTCGTCGTCGCGGGATCGAACCCGACGGCGGCGGTGCAGGCGCTGGCCTGCGCCGACATCGAGGTGACGGGGCGGGTGCCGGACATGAAGCCCTATCTGCTCCATGCCGATCTCGCCGTCGCGCCGCTCCACCTCGCGCGCGGGGTGCAGAACAAGGTGCTCGAAGCCATGGCCGCCCGCCTGCCCGCCATCGTGACGGCAACGGCGCTCGACGGCATCGGCGCGCGGGACGGCGAGGCGGTGACCGTGGCCGAGACCGGCGCGGAGTTTGCAGACGCCGTGGCGACCCTGCTGGACGATCCGGCCCGCGCGGCGACGCTTGCCGCCCGTGCCCGCCGAATGATCGAGGACGACTATAGCTGGACTGCGCGGGTCGAGGCGCTGGAGCGTGTCATCGCCGCCGCGCCCACCGCCGAGAACCGGAGCGCCGCATGACGACCACCGACTACGCCGAACCCCTCGCCCCCGTGCGGGGCGCCCCTGTGCAGGTCGCCCCCGTGCGGGGAAACACCGTTACCGGACCCCTCGCGACCCTCGCGGTCATGATCGCGGTTCTGTGCGCGGCACAGGTCGACACGCTGGCGAGCATGGTCGATATCTGGTGGAGCACCACCACCTACAACCACGGCTTCCTCGTCGCCCCCGTCAGCGTCTACCTCGTGTGGCGGCGGCGCGCGGAGGTGGCGCAGCTTGCGCTGCTGCCCGCCCTGAGCGCGGTCGCGCCGCTGGCGGTCTTCGCCGGGGTCGGGTTTCTGGGCGAGGTCTCGGGGGTCAACATCCTGCGCCATGTCGGCTTCGTCGGCGCGCTGATGGCCCTCGTGCCGCTGTGCCTGGGGTGGGATTTCGCGCGCCGGTTCCGCTTCGCGATCCTGTTCCTCGCCTTCATGGTCCCCTTCGGCGATTTCCTCATTCCGGCCTTGCAGGAACTGACCGCCGACGTCTCCGTCTGGCTGCTCCAGATCAGCGGCGTGTCGGTGTACCGCGAGGGGTTGATGATCGAGCTGACCTCGGGCCTGTGGGAAGTGGCCGAGGCCTGCGCGGGTATCCGCTTCCTGATCGCGAATATCTTCGTCGCCTTCGTCTTCGCCTATCTCAGCTACGACCGTCCTTGGAAATGGGCGCTGTTCCTGTTCCTGTCGGTCGCGATTCCCGTCTTCGCCAACTGCCTGCGCGCCTACGGCATCATGATGCTCGCGCATATGACCGACAACGCGCTGGCCGTGGGGGTCGACCATCTCGTCTACGGATGGCTGTTCTTCTCGCTGGTCATGATCCTGATGCTCTGGGTCGGGGGCCTGTTCTCCGACCGTACCATCGAGGACCCCGCGATGCGGCCCATCGAGCCGCAGACGACGCCCGCGCGCCCCGTCCGCTTCGCGGCGATGGTCGCCGGGGCGATGGTCCTGTCGGGCGGTCCCGCGCTCGCCGCGCTGACCCAGCCGGTCGCCGGCCCGCTGCCCGCCGAAATCGCCACGCGCATCGTACCCGACGGGTGGCGCGTGGTGGCGGTGGATGACGAGGCGATGGACCGCTGGATCCCCCGCTTCGACACCGCCGACCGGACGCAGCGCCTGCACCTGACCGACGGCACCCACGTCGCCGACCTCTTCGTCGCCGCCTACACGCACCAGCGCGAGGGGGCCGAGGCGCTGCACTGGTCCAACCGCTACGACGACGACGAGGTGTGGCGCCGCGCGCAGCTCGGCACCCTCACGCTCGACACCGGATCGACCGGCCTGCCGAGTACCGCCCGGCGCGATGCGCTGACGCATTACGTGATGTGGGACAGCGGGGTGACGACGTTCTCCTCGCGGATCGTGGCGTCCTGGATGCTGGTGGGCGACACGCTGACCACCAGCGCCAAGGTAGCCAAGATCGCGCAGCTTCGCTCCCGGCTGACGGGCGGCACGGCCCCGGCGGCGGTGATCGCGGTATCGGCGCAATACGACCGGCCCGAAGACCGGGCGCAGGCGGTGGCGGCCATCGAGGCGCTGCTGGCAGACATGCCGCCCGTCGGCGGGGTCCTGAACTAGATGTGCGGCATCGCGGGGATCGTGGATCTGAAGGGCCGCACGCCGGTCTCGCAGGCGCGGCTGAAGGCCATGACCGACGCCATCGCCCGGCGCGGGCCGGATGGCGAGGGCCACTGGCACCGCCCCGGCGTCGCGCTCGGCCATCGCCGCCTCGCCATCATCGACCCGGAAGGCGGCGAACAGCCCTTCGTGAGCGGGGACGGGCGCGTGGCGCTGGTCTTCAACGGCATGATCTACAACTTCCGCGCCCTGCGCACGGAACTGGAGGCGACCGGCGCGGTCTTCGCCAGCGACTGCGATACCGAGGTGCTGCTCCACGGCTGGCGGGCGTGGGGCGAGGGGATGGTCGAGCGGCTCGACGGGTTCTTCGCCGCCGCGATATGGGACGAGGATGCCGAGAGCCTGTTCCTGATGCGCGACCGCTGGGGCAAGAAGCCGCTCTACTACACGCGCAATCCGGCGGGCGAATTGCTGTTCGGCTCCGACCTCGACGCGATCCTCGCGGGGCTGGACACCGTGCCCCCCGTGCGCCGCGATGCGCTGGCCGACTACCTCGCGCTCGGCTACGTCCCCGAACCGAAATCCATCTTCGAGGGCATCCAGAAACTGCCCCCCGCGCACGTCCTGTGGCTGACCCGCAACGGGGATCGTGGCGAGCCGATGCGCGACCCTCGCCGCTACTGGTCGATCCGCGTCCATCCCGAAGGCAACGCGACGGTGGACGAGGCGGCGGAGCAGCTCGTCCCCCTCCTGCGCTCGGCGGTGAACAAGCGCCTCGTCGCCGACGTTCCCCTCGGCACGTTCCTGTCAGGGGGCGTGGACAGCGCGGCGATGCTCGCCATCGCCAGCGACCTGCGCGGGCCGGGCCTCGACGCCTGCACCATGGGCTTCGAGGAGGCATCGCTGGACGAGACGGCGCTGGCGGCGGAAGTCGCCCGGCTCAACGGCGCGACTCACCATGTCGAGCGGGTCACGGCCTCGGCGATGGCCGATCTCGACGGGCTGGGCGGCGCCTATAGCGAACCCTTCGCCGATGCCTCCGCCCTGCCGACCCTCATGCTCTGCCGCATGGCCTCGCGCCATGTGAAGGTCGCGCTGTCGGGGGACGGGGGCGACGAACTCTTCGCCGGATACCGCCGCTACCCGCATCATCTGGCCGAGGAACGGGTCAAGGCGCGCATGCCCGTCTGGGCGGGGCGAGGCCTGTTCGGGCCGCTGTCGCGCGCCTATCCCGCCATGCCGAACGGGCCGCGCATCCTGCGCGCCAAGTCCACGCTCGAATCGCTGGCGACCGACGCGATGGGCGGGTTGTTCCGGGCCACCGCCATCATGCAGGAGGGCGGGCGCGACCGCCTGCTGGGGTCGGATGCCCGCATCGACGCCTATTCGACCGCCGACCTCCTGCGCGAGCATGCCCTGCGCGCCGATACCGACGATCCGCTGGCCCGCGCTCAATACGTCGACCTGATGACGTGGCTGCCGGGGCGCATGCTGGTCAAGGTGGACCGCGCGAGCATGGCGGCGGGGATCGAGGTGCGCAATCCGCTCCTCGATGTCGATCTCGCCACCTGGGCCGCGCGCCTGCCGACCGACCTCAAGCTCGACGGCTTTTCGGGCAAGCGCGTGCTGAAGGCGGCGCTCCGCCCCCATGTGCCGGGCGTCATTCTCGATGCCACGAAACGCGGTTTCGTCGCCCCCATCGGCGGCTGGATGACCGGGCGCTTCGCCGAGCGGATGGAGCGGCTGACCGAAACCTCGCCCCTCCTCGAAGCCGGTCTGGTCGACCGCGCGGCCCTGCGCGGATTATGGCACGACCTGCGGAGCGGGCGGGCCGATACCAGCCGTGCGCTCTGGAGCGTCCTGATGCTCGACGGGTTCATGGCGAAAATCGACGCTCCGGGGCGGATCGCGCGGGCGGCTTAAGATACGGTCAACCTTGCGCGGGCATGGTGCGGGCGATCCAATTGCCCCCATAACCGGAGCCGCCCATGTCACGCACCCCCCTGACAGCCACGCTCGCCCTCGCCCTCGCCCTCAGCGGCGGGGCCGTGTTCGCGCCCTCCACCGTCTTCGCCAAGGCGGATACCGCGGCGGTCAGCCAGACCTTCGACCGCGCGAGCGCGATGTTCGGCAACGGCAAGTACCGCGACGCGGCCATCGAGCTGAAGAACGTGCTGCGCGCGAACCCGGACCATGCTCCGGCGCGCCTGATGCTGGGCAAGATCGACCTGCGCGACGGCGATCTGGAGGGTGCGGAGAAGGAATTCAGGCGCGCCCATCGCCTCGCGCCGAGCGACGAGACCTCGGTCCTGCTGGGCGAGATCGCGCTGCAGCGCGGCAAGCCCGAGGAAGCGCTCGACTTCGTCGAAGGCGATGCGGCCACCGACGATCTGCGCGTGCAGAAATACGTGATCCGCGGGTCGGCGCTCATCTCGCTGGGCCGGATGGACGAGGCGAAGCGGGTCTATGACGACGTCGTCGGCATCGACGCGCGCCGGGTCGAGGGGCATTTCGGCCTCGCCCGCGTCTACGCCGCGCGCAAGGACTACACCCTCGCGACCGACAAGATCGACGAGATCGTCAAGGGCAAGCCGGACTACGCACCCGGCTGGATCCTGCGCGGCGAGATCTCGCTGGCCACGAACGACAAGCACGCGGCCTTCTACTCCTTCGACAAGGCCGTCACGCTCCAGCCCGACGATATCGGCCCCCTCATCTCCCGCGCGCGGGCCTCGCTCGCCAACGGCGATATCGAGAGCGCGCGGCGCGATGCCCGCGCCGTCGCGCGCCTGTCGCCCGGCGCGCCCGTCGTGCACTACCTCGACGCCGCGACCGCCTTCGCGGAGGGCGATTACGACGCCGCGAACAACAGCTTCACGCAGGTCCAGCGCAGCTTCGACAACTTCTCTCCCGCCGTCCTCCTCGGCGCATTGATCAAGACGGAGCGCGAGGAATACAGCCAGGCCGATGCCCTCTTCCAGCGCTACATCGCGATGGAGCCGAACAATCTCGACGCCCGCCGCGCCATGGCCACCGTGCGCCTGCGCATGGGTCAGCCGAGCAACGCCATCGACATCCTCGAACGCCTGCTCGCCTCCGCGCCGCAGGATACGGGCACGCGGCGCAAGCTGGCGAGCGCCTATCTCGCCCTCGACCGCTTCGACGAGGCGCGCCGCAACTTCGCCGTCCTCGCCGAGTCGAGCAATGCCCGCGAGCGCAACGACGCGCGCAACGCGCTGGCCCTGCTGGAAAGCACCGGCGGCGACGGGGATCTGCGCATTGCCGTCCTCAAGGCGAGCGATGCCCTGTCGAACGGGGATGCCGGCGCCGCGAAGGAAGCCCTCGACTCCCTCGACGAGTCCCTGCAACGCTCGGCCCGCGTGCTGGCCCTGCGCGGCGGCATCGCGGCCAAGCGCGGCGATATCGAGGGCGCGAAGACCAGCCTCGACGCGGCATTGGAGGCCGACCCCGAACTCGCCGTCGCCCATCAGGCGCGCGAGCGTCTCGATGACTCGTCGGACGCCACGATCGACCGCCTGCGCAGCCTGCAGGCCGCCAATCCCGACAGCGAGTTCCTGACCCTGCGCCTCGCGCGCCAGATGGCGAGCGACGGTCGCGGCGAGGACGCCATCGCCATCCTGCGCGACGGGACGCGCCGTCTGCCCGGGTCGGCGGGCCTGTCCAAGGCTCTCATCAGCGGATCGATCCTCACCGACCGCTTCGACGACGCCGCGCGCGAAGCGGCGCGTCTCTCGGCCCTGCCGGATGCCTCGCTCGACGACCTGTCCTTCGCGACCATGTCGCTGATCGACGTCAAGGCGGGCGATGCCGCCGTCGTCTCCGCCGACCGCCTCGTGAAGAAGGCGCCCGATTCGCAGCGCGCGGTGATCGTGAAGGCCGAAGCGCTGGATGCGGCGGACCGCACGACGGAAGCCTACGCCGTCCTGCGCAAGGCCATGGCCCGCTGGCCCGGCGACACCGCGCTGGCCGCGACGATGGTGAACATGGCCATCGAGCGCCGCCAGCTCGACGTGGCGCAGGAAGCCGCGCGCGGCCTCGCCCGCCGCGACCCCAGCGCCTCGGCCCGTCTGCTGGCCCAGGCCGCCGCCGGGATGGGCCAGCCCGTCCTGGGCGTCGACGTCCTCGAAAGGGCGTTCCGCGCCGCACCCGACGGTCAGCTCGCCACCGCGCTCTACGGCGCGCGCGTGCAGGCGGGCCGGGGCGACGCGGCGAAGGCGGGCCTGCGCAAGTGGGTCGAAGCCAACCCGCGCGATCGCGGCGCGCTGATCGCCTACGCCACCGCCCTGATGGACCGCGAGGAATACACCGAGGCCGAGATATTCTACGGCAATTTCCTCCAGCTCGAACCCGGCAACCCGGTCGCGCTCAACAACTACGCGTGGCTGCGCCACCGGTCCGGGCGCCCCGACGCGCTCGACTACGCCGAGCGGGCCTTCGACGCGGCGGGCGGTGCGCCGGAGATCGCCGATACCTACGGCTGGATGCTGGTGCAGTACGGCAAGCTGGACCGGGGCCTCGCGCTGCTGGCCCGCGCGACGGAGATGGCGCCGGACAACCCCGAGATCGGCTATCACTACGCCGCCGCCCTGTCCAAGGCGGGCCGGGGAAGCGAGGCGCGCACGATCCTGACCGGCGTGCTGGACAGCGGCGGCAAGTTCTCCAAGCGGGGCGAGGCGGAATCGCTCCTGTCCTCGCTACGGTGACTTCTCCGATCCGGCGGGAGGCACCCCCCGCCGGATCGACCAGACCAATACGAAGCTGATCGTCATCAGCAGGAACCACGCCCCCAGCTTGCCCGGGGGCACGGGCCGCCAGCCGCCCTCCTGCGACGGGTAGAGCCATGTTCCGGTGATCGAGCCGATATTCTCGGCGATGTAGATCAGGACCGAGGCCAGCACGAAGAAGGCGAGGAGGGGCACGCGCGGTCCCTCTTCGCCAAAGCGCGCCACGCATGGCCCGTAGATCAGCGCGATGGCCGCGAAGAGGCCGAGGCGGATATCCGTCACGTAGTGATGCGCGAAGAAATTGACGTAGATCGCGACCCCGAGTACCGCCGCCAGCCAGAACGGCGGCGCCCGCTCCAGCCGCATGTCGGACAAGCGCCAGAACCGCGCGATATAGCTGCCGACCGCCGAATACATGAACCCCGTGAAGAGCGGCACGTTGCCGATGGCGAAGAACGCGGGTTCGGGGTAGTGCCACGAGCCGATGGCCGTCTTGAACACCTCCATCGCCACGCCGACGACGTGGAACACCGCGATCACCTTGGCCTCCCGCCACGTCTCGCGCCCGGTGGCGAGCAGCCAGACCTGCGCCAGCACCACCGACACGAAGATGAAGTCGGAGCGGTGGATCGGCCACGCGTCGGACCACACCGCGCTGGTCACGAGGATCAGCGCGAGGATGCCGATGCCGAACACCGCCGCGCGCAGGTGCAGCACGGCGAAGCGGATCAGGGCGTTCATCGGGTCAACGCCCCTCGAAGGACGGCATCCGCTTTTCGAGGAACGCGGTCGTCCCTTCGAGGAAATCGCGCGTCCCCGCCGCTTTGCCCTGCCCCTTCGCCTCGTGCTTCATCTGGTCGGACAGCCCGTTGTCTAGGCTCGCGCGCATCGCCTTGCGGATGAGCGAGAAGGAGCGCGTCGGTCCCTTGGCCATGGCCGAGGCGAGGCCGCGCGCCTGCTGCATCAGCGCCTCGTCGGGCACGGATTTCCAGATGAGGCCCCAGTCGGCGGCACGCTGGCCGTCCACCGGCTCGGTCGTCATGGCCATGCCCATCGCGCGGGACAGGCCGACCTGACGCGGCAGGAAGTACGTGAGCGCCACGTCGGGCATGAGGCCGATGCGGGCGAAGGCGATGACGAATTGCGAGGAGTGCCCCGCCATCACGATATCGGCCAGCAGCGCGAGGCTTGCACCGGCCCCCGCCGCCGTGCCGTTCACCGCCACGATGATCGGGATATCGCAATCGAGGATAGCATGCGCCATCGGCTCGTATTCCTCGCGCAGCGTCCGCTCGACGTCGGGGATGCCCGTCTCCGTCTCGCCAAGGTCCTGACCCGAGCAGAACGAGCGCCCCTCCCCCGTCAGCAGGATCGCCCGCGCCTTCTCCGCCTGCGCCCGCTCGACGGCATGCTTCAGCTCGGAACGCATGGCCGCGTTGAGACTGTTGAGCGTATCGGGCCGGTCCAGCGTGATCTCGGCCACATCGCCTGCAAGGACGTAACGGATGACGGTATATTCGGCCATGAGGCGCGCTCCTGCTATCGGTGTTTGCGGTACGTCGATAGCAGACGGGGGGCGGGGCGCAAGGGCGACCCGCAGGGGGCCACCCGCAGGAGGTGACGCGGGGTCAGCGTCCGCGATGGCCGGTCCCGCACGAAAAAGGGGAACCGGTATCAACCGGCTCCCCTTGTCTGTTTGCAATGCCTTGCAGGCCGCGCCTTGCAGGCCGCGCCTTGCAGGCCGCGCCTTCAGTCGGACAGCTTGTCCTTGGCGTCGCCGACGGTCTTCTGGACCTTGCCCTCGACCTGATTGGCCTGGCCGTCATGCTTCATGTCGTCGTTGCCCGTCGCATCGCCGACCTCTTCCTTGATCTTGCCACCGATGTCCTTGACTTTGCCTTCAGCCTGATCTTCATTAACCATTGTTCGATCTCCCTTGGGTTGTTCTGACCGACCAATACGCCGAGCACGATAATGTTCCGCGACGTTTTCAGCGCATCGCCAGCGAACCCGCCCGCAGGTCCCCCGGCCTCACCCCGCGCAGCAGGATCGACCCGCCCTTCCCTAGCGGGATGACCGTCCCCGCCTTGTCCACCCGTGCGCCGCGCAATACTGCCGCCGGGTCGCCCAAGCTAGGCGGGAAGGCCAGGCGGTCGGTGCCGGGGACGAAATCGACGATCTCCAGGCGGCCTATCGGGGCGGGTCCGCCCGTGGCCTTGCGGCCCGTGTAGAACGTGTCGGCCCCCGGCCCGCCCGCCGCGACGACGATGCCGCCCTCGGCCACGATCCGGTCGTTCCCGCGCCCGCCCGCGAGCATGTCGAAGCCGCCGCCGCTGCCCAGCGTATCGTCGCCCTCCAGCCCCGCGAGGATGTCGTTCCCCGCGCCGCCCAGGATCATGTCGGCTCGCCCGCCGCCGACCAGCAGGTCGTTGCGGTCGCCCCCCTGCGCGCGCCCGTCCACTGCCCTGTGGTTGGCGAGGGGCAGGGTCGTGCCGTCGGGGAAGACGGGGACGATGCCCCATTTCGGGTAGGTGCCGAAGCCGTTCCGCCCGCCCTGCATCGCCATCGTGTTGCGCACCAGCGTCGCATACGCCTCGGCCATCAGCGGGTCGGCGAAGCTGCCCACCAGCGAGGCGTATCCCGCCCGCCCCTGCGCCGCGAAGTTCCACGCCTTGTCGTGATCGCCGGTCTGATGCGCCGGGCGCGCGTCATAGCGGCCGTCCGCGATGTTCGCCCGCGCCACCTCGCGCCATGTCGCGTAGGGGGCGCCGGTCTTCGTGTCGCCGTGGATCGTCATGTGACCCGTCGACCATCTGGGGTTGAAATCGGCCCGCAGGAAACGGCCCAGCAGATAGGGCCGCATGTAGCCGAACACGCCCCCCGCCTCCGCAAAGCCCATGCGGGCGGACTGGCCCAGCGCGGCGGTGAAGAAATCCTGCTGCCAGTTGGAGATGACGCCCTTGGGATTGTCTCCCTTGATCCAGCCCGCCGTCTCGTAGCGGACGGGACCGCCCAGATCGTCATCCTTGGGGTAGGCGGTGGCGTACCACGCGAGGCGCTCGCGCAGCTTGGCATTCAGATAGGTTTTCAGCGGATGCTCGTCGGGCGTGATCCATGCGGCATAGCCATGCGTGCGGTTGACCCATGCCTGACCGGGCACCTCCTCGTTGCCCAGCGACCCCGCCGCCCCGTTGCGATAGCCGGGACGGGGGTCGTGGGCGAAGAGACCGGCGGCGACCTGCGCGTGCAGCTCGTCGAGGAAATGGCGATCGCCGGAGATGAGATAGGGGACGTAGGTCAGATCCGGCTGATGCGCGTTGTCGATCTTCCAGCCATCCACCTTGGTCCTGATCGGGCCGTGGCCGTTGGCCCCCTGCGACGCGCGGGAATCCATCCAGAATTTCGGATGCGCGTCCAGCGTCGGCGCGCTCTTCGTCTCGGGATCGCGCAGGTGCCACGGTACGGCACCCGCCGCCTCCGCCGTCTGCATCATGGCATAGCGGTTCTGCGGCGACTGGCTGCGCAGCCATGCCAGCGTCCATTCGGGCACCATCCCCAGATCGCCGCGCCCGCCGGTGGTGGGCATCGCCTTCCGGATCAGGGCGTTGCCCATGGGCGCGGTATCGGCCTTGGCGATCTCGTCGGGCCATTTCCTGAAATACGCGGTGTCGATGCGCAGTTCGGGGTCGTAGGCGGGCACGGCCCCGGTCGCGATCATGTAGGGGTAGTCGTAGGCGACATGCGCGCTCGACGGCTGCGCCCCCGCCCAGACGATCTCCCGCCAGTTGGCGTAGCGGCGATGCGTGATGCGCCGCTCCGCCATCGTCAGACCGCTCATGCGGATGGTGTAGCCGTAGGCGATGTCGAGATTGTTCGTCTCCGTCATCGAATCGTTGTGCATCGAGACGGAGGTGCGGACCGCCCCGTCGGCCAGCGCGCGGATGTCGAAGATGGCGGTGAGCTGCGGAGTCAGCTTGCGCTCGATGCGGATTTCGGAGGCGAGCGGCCCTTGCAGCCAACGGGTCGCCTCGCTCGTCACGGCCTGTCTGAGCAATGTCGCGGAATCGAGCGTCACTTTCCGGCCGCCGAATTCAAACACCACCGACAGGTCGTAGCCCCGCGACAGGATCGAGCGGATGTCGAGCGGCGCCCCGGCCTTCGCCGCCTCGCCCGTGCGCAGGGCCAGTTGTGCCGTCCCCGCATCCGGATTGCGCAGCGAGAGAATCGCGTGGCGGACCGAACCGTCGGGGTGGCGGGCCTTCACGTCGGTCTGGAGCGGGACGCGTTTTCCGCCGATCTCGCCGACCAGAGCCTTGTCCTCGGGCCAGTCGCCCTTGCGGAACACCTGTCCGAAGGTCGTGACCCGCCCCTCCTGCCCGCGCATCCCGCTCAGGCGCACGCCGACCACCGCATCCGCCCCGCGCGGGCGCACCACCTCGGGCGCGCCGACATTGGGCGACAGGCGCGACAGGAACGCGCCGTCTGCAAAAGCTGCGGTGGTGGTGGCGAACAGGACGGCGGCGAACAGGGAGACGGTACGGCGCATCATGGCAGGGACATCCTCGACAAAGCGGCCCTTTCGGGCGAGTTGCCCCGAAGATCGCTCCTGAGTCTTCAGAAATGCTCAACCGCGACCGCTTAGGCTCGTCGCAAGGCGCATCGGGCGTCAGCACAAGAGGCAGAACGCACATGGTACGGGTTTTCGGGAATTCGGTGAGAATCCAGGTCATCGTCCTCGCGCTGATCGAGGCAGCGACGGTCTATGCCGCGATCTTCGTGATCGCGACGCTGGTGGTCCATTCGCCCGACGGTCCCTCGGGCCTGACCAACGCCGCCATCCTGCCCGCGATCCTGACGGTTCTGATGATGATGGCGCTCGGCATCTACGAGCCGGACGCGCGGGCCGACATGGCGACCATGACCGAGCGGCTGGGCGTCGCCTGCGTCATCGGGGTGGGGCTGGGCTTCGGCATCGTCTACGTCTTCGGCGATATCTGGGTCTCGCCCCTCTACGCCATCGCCTGCGCGTCGTGCTCCTACGTCGCGGTGACCATCGCGCGGTTCCTCTCCCGCCGCATCCTGCGATTCATGCCCCTGCAACGGCGCATCCTCGTGATCGGCGACGCCGCCGCCAGCGCGCAGGTTCGCGCGGTCGCCAAGGGCGGCGCGGGGGGCAGCGCGGTGATCGGGGCCGTCGCGGCGGCGGATGCGGAGACGGGGCTGCTCGCCCGCGCCACGGCGATGGACGTGACCGAGATCGTCGTCGCCGACCGCTCAGTCCCCCTGCCCGTCACCGCCCTGCTCGACTGCAAGGCCGCCGGTATCCGCATCGTCGATTCGCTCGACTTCGGCGAGCAGGAGACGGATCGCGTCGACCTCGAAAACCTCTACCCCGCCCGCTTCGTCTTCGCGCGCAACTCCGGCTACACCCCGTGGTCGATGCGCGCCAAGCGCGGGCTGGATATCGCGGTGTCCGGGGCCGCGCTTCTGCTGCTGTCCCCCGTTCTGCTGCTCGCCGCGCTGGCCATCCGCCTCGACAGCCCGGGCGGCATCTTCTACCGCCAGACGCGCGTCGGCCTGAACGGGACGCCCTACGACATCGTGAAATTCCGCTCGATGCGCTCCGATGCCGAGGCGGGGGGGACGCCGCAATGGGCGCAGGAGAACGACACCCGCATCACCCGGACGGGCCGCTTCCTGCGCCAGACCCGCATCGACGAGCTGCCGCAGCTCCTCAACATCCTGCGCGGCGAGATGAGCCTCGTCGGACCCCGCCCCGAACGCCCGTTCTTCGTCGAGAAGCTGGAGGAAACCCTCCCCTTCTACGCCGAGCGCCACCGCGTGAAGCCGGGCCTGACGGGCTGGGCACAGATAAAGTACCGCTACGGCGCCACGGAGGAAGACGCGCGCGAGAAGCTGCGCTACGATCTGTACTACGTGAAGAACTTCAACGTCCTCCTCGACATCTTCATCATGATGCGCACGGTGCGCGTGGTGCTGTGGCCGGACGGCGTTCACTGAAGGAAGAACACCCATGCACGGCAAACCCAGCATCTGCGTCTATTGCGGCTCCTCCCCCGGCAAGGATGCGGCGTATATGGCCGATGCGACCGCCTTGGGTCAGGGGATCGCGCGGGCGGGGGCGCGGCTGATCTATGGCGCGGGGGAGAACGGCCTGATGGGAGCCACGGCGCGCGGGGCACTGGCCGCCGGGGGCGAGGTGATCGGGGTGGTGCCGCAATCGCTCGCCGGGCGCGAGGGGCGGACGGATGCGAACACGACGCTGATCCGCACCGAGACGATGCACGAGCGCAAGAAGGTGATGTTCGCCAATGCCGACGCCTTCATCGCGCTGCCCGGCGGCGCGGGCACGCTGGACGAAGCGGTCGAGACGCTGACATGGCGCCAGCTCGGGATGCACGACAAGCCGTTCGTCTTCGTGGATACCAACGGGTACTGGAGCCGCCTGATCGACCTCTTCATGCATTTCGATGAACAGGGCTTCATGCACGGGCGGTTCAACAGCTTCTACACCGTCGCCAGGACACCGGGCGAGGCGGTGGAGATGGCGCTGGCGACAGGCTAGCCCCGCCTGCGCATCAAATCCCAGCAGTAGAGCGCTACCCCCGCCCAGATGATGCCGAAGGCGGCCAGGACCGCGCCGTCGAGCGCCTCGCCCAGCAACAGGGCGCAGACGAATTGCAGGGTCGGGTTGAGGTAGAACAGGACTCCCACGGTCGAGAAGTCGAGCCGCTTTGCCGCCTCGACATACATCACCAGCGGGATGCCGGTGAAGAGCGATGCGCCCATCAGCGTCAGGGATACCGTCCAGTCGGTGCCGAACACCCCGCCCCCGATCCACGCGAGGTAGAGCAGCAGGAACGGCGCGACGAGGGCCAGTTCCCATACCACGCCCTCCAGCGGTCCCACGGGCAGAGCCTTGCGGATGGTGCCGTAGGCCGCGAACGTCCCCGCGACGACCAGCGCCAGCCATGGGGCCGCCCCCTGCTCCACCGCGATGCACAGGACGCCGAGGGCGGCGAGAGCGGCGGCGATGCGCTGCACCCCGCCGATGCGCTCACGAAAGACCAGCGCGCCGAGGAAGATGGCGATGATGGGATAGATGTAGTAGCCGAAGCTTGCCTGCGCCGTCCGCCCCGTCTGGATCGCGACGATGAAGACCACCCAGTTGACCGAGATGGTCGCGGCGGCCACGGCGACGACGGCGAGGGTGCGCGGTTCCCGCGCCACCTGCCGCACCCCCGCCCATCGCCCGGTCATCGCCGCGTAGAGCGCGATGACCGGCAGCGCCCAGAGGATGCGATGTGCCACCACTTCCATCGCGGGCAGGTCGCCCAGCAGCGCGAAGTAGAGCGGCGAGAGGCCCCAGAGGACGAAGGCCCCCAACGCGGAAAGGACGCCCCACCGGGCGCCCTTTCCTGTCGTCTTCGCCGGGTCGGCGACGGTCAGCTTGCGGCCGAGAGACGTTCGGCCACGTTCTCCCAGTTGACCAGCTTGTCGAGGAAGTTCTCGAGATAGGCGGGCCGCTTGTTGCGGAAGTCGATGTAGTAGGAATGCTCCCACACGTCGCAGCCGAGGAGCGAGGTCTGACCCACGCATTCGGGGTTCACGCCGTTGGGCGTCGACAGGATCGACAGCTTGTCGCCGTTCAGCGTCAGCCACACCCAGCCGGAGCCGAACTGGCCCGCGCCGCCCTGCTGGAACGCCTTCTTGAAGTCGGCGACGGAGCCGAAGCTGTCCGTGATGCGCTTTTCCAGCTCGGAAGGCATCGCGCCGCCGCCATTGGGCTTCATCCAGTTCCAGAACTGGATGTGGTTCCACGCCTGGGTCGACTGGTTCATCAGGCCGGTATTGTCGGCCTTGTACGCGGCAACCATGATCTCTTCGAGCGACTTGCCCTCGTGATCGGTGCCTTTGACCATCTCGTTGGTCTTGTCGATATAGGCCTTGTGGTGGATGTCGTGGTGAAACTGGAGCGTCTCTTCGGACATGCCGCCCGAAGCGAGCGCGTCATGGGCATAGGGCAGGTCGGGAAGTTCAAAGGCCATGGGTCGTATCCCCCTCAGTTGGTCCAAGATTACGGGACGCAGGGATCTGCGCCGTCACGCCCTGATCTATCGCGCACGGCGTAGAGGTCAAAGGGGCGAAGGCCCGGGCGGGCAAAAGAGTGCCGGACCCGTGTTCGTCCGGGGTCGCTGGACAGGGGATCGCACTTCAGCGGTTATCGGGGCGTCGCGCGCGTGCAGGACGCCCCGGATCGGCTTCAGAGCGAGTTGCCGGTGAACCGATAGACGTTGCCGTCCTGACCGTAATAGAGGTCGCCGACCTTGATCTCGTCGTTGAATTCGGGGGCGACGTTGGACTGTTCGGGCTGCATCATCTGGATGCTGCCCTGATCGACGTCTTCGAGCGTGCCCGTCCGCACGTCGATATCGCCCGACCCGAGCCGAAGCGCGCCGTCCGTATCGAGTTCGATCGCCGCGACGGCGTTGGAATCGGTCGACATCACGGTCGCGGCGGGCATGGCGCCCATGACGTCCATCGGTTCGACGGGCATCGGCATCGCCGTGGCGGGAGCGGCCATGTAGGTCTCGTCGATCTGCGCCTCGACCGCCGCCACGGACTTGTCGACGAGGATCGGCGCGGCTTCGGTCTGCGCGCCGGCATTCGAGATGGCTGCGACGCTCAGAAGGCTTGCGGCGGCAATGGTCATGGTGGATTTCTTCATCGGTTCTCTCCTGTCATCTGCACCCGGATATGGCGGGCTATGACGCAAAAAATGCTTTTCGGGCGGATCCGTTCCAAAGAAAATCGGGATATGCACCACCGGTACGTGAAAACCCGGTACGTCTTTCCCGCTGGAAAGTCGACCCTCGCCGCCCGAACCGGGTCACTGAAATAAACGTTGCAACGCGGCCCGATTCGTTAACAGTGAGAGGATCGCTTTTCGCGTCAGGAGCACCATGCAGGACCGCCGCACCGTCGCCTTTCGGCCCACCACTTGATGCCGCCCCTCGGGCATGTCCGCCGCGGGTCCGGGCCGCCGCTCGTGCTGGTTCACGGCTATCTCGGCGGGTCGGCCATGTGGAGGGGACAGATCAAGCGGTTCGCGCCGTATTTCGATGTGATCGCCCCCGACCTGCCCGGTTTCGGCGAGAGCCGCGACCTGCCCCCGCATGACAGCATCGACGCCCTTGCCGCCCACGTCCTCGCCTTCCTGTCCGATCTCGGCGTCGAACGCTTCGCCCTGCTCGGCCATTCCATGGGCGGCATGGTCGTGCAGCAGATGGCCGCCGACGCGCCGGATCGCATCGCCAAGCTCATCTGCTACGGCACCGGTCCCGTCGGCGTCCTGCCGGGCCGGTTCGAGACGATCGAGCAGTCTCGCGCGCGGCTCGCCCGCGACGGGGTCGCCGCCACCGCCCGGATGATCGCGGCGACGTGGTTTCGGGCGGGCGAGGACGGCCCGGGCTTTGACATCTGCGAAAAGCTGGGCAAGCATGTGTCGATGGAGACGGCGCTCGCGAGCCTGACGGCCTGGGAGCGGTGGGACGGTCGCCCCGGATTGGCCCGGATCGCGGCGGAAACGCTCGTCCTGTGGGGGGACAGGGACCGCAGCTACGACTGGAGCCAGCCCGAGGCCCTGTGGCGCGGCATCGAGCGTGCCGGCCTCGCCGTGATCCCGGGCTGCGCCCATAACGTCCACATGGAGAAGCCGGACCTGTTCGACGCGGTCCTCGCCGATTTTCTGGCCGGCGAACCGACAACGACATCCTGAACACCAGTAACGGAGATCAACGATGAAGAAGTTCCTGCTCGGCGCCGTCTGCGCCACGTCCCTGATGACCGCACAGGCCAACGCGGAATCCATCAATATCGGCGCTCCCGCCTGGACCGGCGCGCAGGCCATCGCCCATCTGGTACAGGAAATCGTGGTCAGCCGCATCGGCGGCGAGGCGACGCTGGTACCCGGCAACAACGCGGCGATCTTCGCGGCGATGGACGCGGGCAAGGGCGATATCGACATGCATCCCGACGTGTGGCTGCCCAATCAGGAAAGCTTCACCAAGAAATACGTGGACGGCGCGGGCACGGTCGCCCTGTCCGAGAACGCCTACGAGGGCAAGCAGAGCTTCTGCGTGACCAAGGACTTCTCCGAAAAACACGGCGTCACCTCGATCTTCGATCTGGCCCGCCCCGAGATCGCCGAACTGATGGACAGCGACGGCAACGGCAAGGGAGAGATCTGGGTCGGTGCCCCCGGCTGGGCCTCCGCCAACGTCAACGAGGTCAAGGTCCGCGATTACGGCCTGATGCCCTTCATGGAGCCGATCCGCGCCGACCAGTCGGTGATGACCGCCACGGTGGGCGATTCGATCCGCAAGGACATGGGCTACGCCTTCTACTGCTACTCGCCCCACGCCATCTGGTTCCAGCACGATATCGTGCGGCTCGAAGAACCCGCCTTCGACCCCGAACAGTACATCGCGCTCCAGCCGAGCGACGATCCCGACTGGTTCGAGAAATCCAAGGTGATGACCGAGGACGCGCTGAAATCCGTGCAGATCGCCTATTCGACGACGCTGGAGGAGCGCTCCCCCGCCATCGCCGAGCTGGTCAAGAACATCACGCTGACCGGCGACGACGTCTCCAACTTCGCCTTCCAGATCGAGGGCGGCAAGGATGCGGCGGATGTCGCCAAGGAATGGGTCGCGGCGAACTCCGACCGGGTCGACGGCTGGCTCGGCCTCTGATCGACACGCGCGCCCCGCATGCCGGGGCGCGCACCCTTCCAGCAACCGGAAAACACCGTGACAGCACCGACCGCCGACCGCGAGCATGCCATCGAGATCGAGGGCGTGTGGAAGATATTCGGCGACCGCGCCGACGCCGCCCTCGCCGATATCCGCGCCACCGGCATCGGCAAGAAGGCGGTGCTGGAAAAGCACGGCTGCGTCGTCGGCGTGGCCGATGCGAGCATGACCATCCGCCCCGGCGAGATCTTCTGCATCATGGGCCTGTCCGGCTCGGGCAAGTCGACCCTCGTGCGCCACATCAACCGCCTGTTAGAGCCGACGGCGGGGCGCATCGTCGTGAACGGCGAGGATATCATGGCGATGCCGCCCGACGTCCTGCGCCGCTATCGCAACGAGCATATCGCGATGGTCTTCCAGAATTTCGCGCTCATGCCGCATCGGTCGGTGGTCGACAACGTCGCCATGCCGCTGGAGATTCGCGGCGTGAACAAGAACGACCGGATCGAGATCGCCGAGCGCACCCTCGACCTCGTGGAACTGACCGGCTGGGGCAACAAGTTCGCGCATGAGTTGTCGGGCGGGATGCAGCAGCGCGTGGGGCTGGCCCGTTCGCTCGCCGCCGACCCCGAAATCCTGTTGATGGACGAACCCTTCAGCGCCCTCGATCCCCTCATCCGGCGTCAGCTTCAGAACGAGTTCATGAAGCTGGCCGCGCAGATGAACAAGACGACCGTGTTCATCACCCACGACCTCGACGAAGCCGTCCGCATCGGCCAGCGCATCGCCATCATGCGCGACGGGCGGGTGGTGCAGATCGGCACGCCCGAACAGATCGTCATGCACCCTGCCGACGACTACGTGGCCGATTTCGTCGCCGGAATCTCGCGGCTGAAAGTCGTGCGCGCCCATGCGGTGATGCAGGAGATCGGCGCGTTCGAGGCGGCGAACGGCAGTATCGACGCGGGCGCGAAGACCTTCGCGGAGGATGCGGATCTCAGCCAGATGATCGAACACGCCATCCTCGACGATCGCCCCGTCGTCGTCGTGGATAACACCGGCGCGCGCCTCGGCGCCATTACCCGCGCCGACCTGCTGCGCACCGTGATCGAAGGAACGGAAACGTCATGAGCCAGCCCGATGCCGTGATCGACACCCGCAGCGCCGCCGAACTGGCGGGCACCCGCGCCGAGACGCGCGATGCCCTGCTGCGCGAATTCGTGGAGACGAACCCGGACTACTACGCCCGGCAATTCGCGAAGATCGGCGCGACGGCGCGGTTCTCATGGACCTTCAACCTCGCCGCCGCCCTGCTCGGGCCGGTCTGGTTCGGGATGCGGGGGTTGTGGAAATGGGGCCTGCCCTTCGTCATCCTCGAAGTCATCGGCTTCATCCAGCTTGCGCGCGGGTTGTTCGGGGATCTGGGCGCGGCGGCGCGCGAGCGGATCGATCAGGTGCAGGGAACGCTCGATTTCCGCTACAAGCAGCTCGACGCCGCCATCGAGCGCGGGGCCGACAATGTCGACGTCTTCCGCCGCACCATCGCCTCGCTGGAGCAGGCGATTGCCGATATCAACGCGGAGGTGGCGCTGGCGGAGGCGGGGGCGAGCAAGGTGGCGCTGTTCGGCCTCGGGTTCCTGCTCCTCGTGAAGATCGCGGAAGGCATCGTCGCCAACCCCGCACTGGAGAACCGCTTTTCCGAGTGGCTCTCCGACCGCTCGATCCGCGCGGGCCTGTCGCCGATGCGCACGGCCATCAGCGCCGTCTTCGTCCTCCTCGTCTTCATCGTCAGCATCGTGCATTTCGCCTTTCCCGGCGCGGTCGGCTGGCTCGCGACCTTTCCGACCGACCCGGCCATCCGCCTCGGCGCGATTCAGGGGGTCGAGGCGCTGTTCGACTTCATCCGCGATACCGGCGAAGGCCTGTTCGCATCCATCAGCTACGGCATCCGCGTGGTGCTCGACGCGCTGGAAGTGATGTTCGTGCAGACGCCGTGGCCGGTGATCGCCAGCTTCATCATCCTGCTCACATGGCTGTCGGCGGGGCTGGCGGGGGCGGTCGCCGCCGGGTTCTTCCTCGCCTATATGGGCCTGTTCGGCTTCTGGGAAAAGGCGATGACGACGCTGGCCCTGCTCGGCACCGCCGCCTGCATCTCCATCGCGCTGGGTATTCCGCTCGGCCTCTTCTGCGCCCGGCGGCCCCGGGTCTATGCGGTCATCCGGCCCATCATGGATTTCATGCAGACGATGCCGTCCTTCGTCTTCATGATCCCCGTCATCGCGTTCTTCAGCGTCGGCAAGCCCGCAGCGGTCATCACGACCATGATCTTCGGGGGCACGCCGGTCGTGCGCCTGACGGTGCTGGGCATGCGCGGCGTGCCCGAATCGATCCGCGAAGCGGCCATCGCCTACGGCGCATCGAAGTGGTACCTGCTGACCAAGGTCGACCTGCCCCTCGCGGCACCCTCGATCCTCGCGGGCGTCAACCAGACCATCATGCTCAGCCTCGCCATGGTCGTCGTCGCCTCACTCATCGGGGCCAAGGGACTGGGCGAGGACGTGCTGGAAGCGCTCCAGTATTCATCGGTCGGACAGGGCATCCTCGCCGGGTTCGCGATCCTCTTCTGCGCGATGATCCTCAACCGGATCGTGCAGGGTCAGCGGGATTGATATCAACGGATATTTGAAAACCTGTTTTTCGATATTATCACCCCGCGACTTGATCGCGGTATCCAGCGTGCAACATGCGTTGAACCATGGACCCCGCGATCAAGTCGCGGGATGACAAAAAACTTTATTTCGTGTGCTCGCCAGCACCCTAGTGCCCCGTTTCACGCATTTTGACGGATTGGCTGTTTTCTGATTTTCTGCGCTGGTTTCCATCGGGGAGGGTTTGGAAT
>Ga0209831_1000815_pt1 | contig 29789 bp, 27 predicted proteins | sample Maine_Asex4_meta_FD_187451 | JGI IMG/M metagenome (GOLD analysis project Ga0209831, IMG submission 187451) | Marine algal microbial communities from Maine, USA - Maine_Asex4_metaG (SPAdes) (version 2) | ecosystem: Host-associated > Algae > Red algae > Unclassified | place: Maine, USA | collected... | reverse complement strand
TAACTTCGTAATTAATTGATTGTCAACTATTAAGATACGAATATTCCCTATTTTTTACTACACAATCACATATTATTTAATATATATTTAATTGATATTCAATTATTTAACAGTCGAACTCAGGTTAGTAAAACATAACTACCACGGAACTTCTGAAAGTTTACTTTTCAATATTCCGTCATCTAAAAACAGAATTGGTATTAGAGGATGGAGAATCGCTTATGTCAATCGGCATCCTAATAGGCTTGTCGATTCAGTACATACCATAAATCCAGATTATACGATTAGCTCGATCTATGAATGGTCCGATGAAAGCTTATTAGAAAAAATAATATTAAGATTAGAAATACTTAATAAGGGAGACATCATAGGGATGGGGTCAGCTACAGACTATATTAACAATACAAAAAATTGAAGAAGCACTTTTAATATTTAGAAATGACTCTAGATGATTTACTTATATAGGAAAGAATATTTGTAGAAATAGATTCAGAAAATGGGGAATCAAAATTTGGTACAATATGGGAAGTAGAAGAATTAGAAAATTGGAATCTTTTAGGTATTGATTTCCTAAACAAGGAATCTTGGGTATTTTCTTCTAATTAGAACTAACGCTAATGGATGTATCTATGATGAAGAATGTGATATAAATATTATAACTACAACGGAAGAAATGGAAAAAGATAATAATGGTATTAAAATATTTCCATAACCTGCTATAGAAAAACCAAGAGTTAATTTTAGATATAAGCCTGTCTCAATATTAGGTGTGACAATTAAGACAACTTATCTAATATTAGATTACCAATTCCTTTATCTAATTTTCCTTTATCATTCAGGATATTAATAAAGCCTAATTTACATAGATTATCACCATCTCTCCCTTTATGGAAAACACCAAAATGTTCTTTATTAATAGTATTTGTAGGGTATAGCAACATACTTCTTTTAGCATCCCAATACATGTTATAGACATACATTTGTTTAAGGTCTGCATCAGATGGTTTGTTGTTATCTATTACCTTCCACTTAGTATCAATAATATAAGTTTTATCAGTAGACTTGTTAATTAATACGATATCTGGTTTGACAACCTTATTATCCCAAAAATTTTTAGATCGTTGACTCAAGATAGTATAGTTAGTTTTATCTGACCTAAGTAACATAATATATATATATTCCTCCCATAACTTATTCATATCGAAAAGCAGAGCTAATAGCTTAGTACCGCCAGATTTAATTTGAGGTGTATATTGACCTATTATTAGTTTAGCTAATCTTAGGGCTTCATTATAAGGTTTTAATTTTCTGGATGGGTTAAGGGTTAGGAAGTCTTTATCTATTATATGTTTGTCACTTACGGTGTCGAATACATAATCTAATTGCTTTACCTCCGACAGGATGGTATTATTAGTGCTAGTAGATTTTATGATACTGAGTGCTTTCTTGAGAATACTATTAACAAGGTGATCTTTAGAGTAGATCTGATGTGTTGTATAAAACTTGTCTTTAGTAATTAAGTTTTTCTGTAGATGTTGGGAGAAGTTTAAGCTTCCTTTCCAATAGCTAATATTATCTGTATGAGCTTTGTATTTTTTAAATAAGCCCTTACTTATAAGTTCCTTTACTTCTTGTAGGTACAATTTGAAATAGATATCAAGAATAGATGTTCTTCCTTTTTTTAAGTTGGCTTCTTGTAGGCTATCTACATTTATATGTTTACATAGCACTAGCATGTCTATTAGTACACCACGCCATCTAGTATATTCTTCTAGACTGTTTACATTAGAACGATCAGCCTTAGACAAGATCTCTATAGTTAGATTGCCTACTTGTATAACGCCTACATGGTGTGTAAATTTTATGCCATCTCTGATAGAAGTAAAATACTTATTGTTATTGATATCATTAAAATGGTATAAGGACTGTAGATCTTTCCTACTTATATTAAAAGATCTGTGTTGATCATGAATCGTTAGTTTTTCATATTCAAAAACTCTAATCGTTTTAGGACTAATCTGCATAAACATCTTTAAAGTCCCAATTAGAAGAAGAGCTTATCTTGTAAATCTTTTTATCATTGTATTCGTCAAGATAGAGATCCTCAATTCCACTAAATGTTTTAAGTGGATAAGTCTGCGCTGTATTAGAAGTTTCTATAAATGTGTCACCTAATATTAAAGCAATTTTACTAAGGTCACCAAAGAAGTATTCACCTAATAAAGGAATAACCTTATCAGAGAATACATTGATAAGATCATCATCATTCTCTATCGTTAAAAAATAAGAATGACCAATCTTATGATCTCTATCTAATAGGATTTCTATACGTGCATTGATAGCAGTTAATAAAATGCTTAAATCTATATCGCCATCATATGGCGCAATATCATTAATTAGAGCTTCATTAGGAGCTATTTCGATAAAAGAAAATCTTCTACGTAAAGCAGTATCTAAGGCTTCGATACTTCTATCTGCCGTATTCATCGTACCTAATACAAATAGATTATTAGGAATAGAAAAAGCTTTCTTAGAATAGGGTAGTATCGTTTCTATCGTTTCATCTTCACCTTTTCTTTTATTAGGTTCAAGTAAGGTTATTAGTTCTCCAAATATCTGTGCAATGTTTCCTCTATTTATTTCATCTATGATGAGTACATAGTTTTGTTTATTTGTCTTAGGTGATGATCCTGTAAAGTATACCTTATCTATTAGGTTAGATGAAAGTTGATAAATAGTTTGTTGAGAAAACTTCTTTTGATAAAAATCTTTAACAGGAATGGTTAGGTTCTTATATAGCCATTTGACCTTTTTGAATTGCGTGTATCTAATGTTACTAGATGCATCAAAATAGTAATCGCCAGTTATAACACCTATTGCTCTTAGTTTGGTAGTGCCTTCGGAGATGAAGACTAGATCGTCTTTTTTCATCCATAAGATAAAACGCTCCATAGCAGAAACAGCAAAATCAGAGCGGTCTTTAAACTCTATTTCAGCAGCCTTAAATATAGTGCGAATATCCTTCTTAGATGTAACACCAGAGAAGTCTAAGTCATCACCATAACCTATTGCTATACAATCATTATCCATGCAGTACTGATAGATCGTATCATCATCTGATAAAAGGGAATTGCCTAAGGACAGTTTATGGATATTGTTATCTAGTTTATCTTTTGGTATTAAAATTTCTTTTTGTGATGAAGCTTCATACTCGATAGCATCTAGCGCAGTTCTTGCTATTTCTTTAAAGATGCCATCTTTAATTTCGTATTGCAGTTCACTCGGTAATAAATCATTATCATCATCTTGCATCACAGGCTTTATACCTTCTATGAAATCTTCATAGCTCATGCTTTGATGAAAGGTTACAAAGTCTATTTGTCCAGAAGCTTTGTATTCATCATAACGTCCCTTAACTGACTGGTATGCTTCAGCTTGTATATCATGCAAGTCTTTATTTTCTATAATCGATACAGCATATTGAGTTGTGCTATATGTTTTACCTGTTCCAGGTGGACCGTATAATATTGTAATTGTCTGAATCACGGATTAGGCGGATTGAATGATTTCACTGATATAAAATGAAAGTATTAAAACATAAGGATATAACTGAAAAGATTATTGGGGCATCATTTGATGTCCATGGATTTCTAGGAAATGGTTTTCAAGAAGTCATATATCAAAGGGCCTTATCTTATGAAATGGATCAAAGAGGATTAAGTTTTAATCGTGAAATCGAACAAGAAATCTACTATAAATCTTTAGAGCAACCGATTGGAACGCGGCGTGCAGACTTTGTAGTCCAAAATAAAATACTTGTTGAAATCAAAGCCATTAAAGAACTAGAAGATGTGCACTTGGCGCAGATACTTAATTATCTAAAATCGTATAAATTACAAGTCGGTCTTCTGATCAATTTCGGAAGTAAATCCTTAACGTTTAAAAGATTAGTATTATGAGGTCAATAGGTCAGAATCACAGATTAAAAAGATCTAAGAATTTCTCTGATCACTTTCTATCTATCCATTTACTTCATCCAAAAGAATCTGTGCAATCTCGAAATCTGAGCCTATCCGTGATTCAGACAAAAAGTATTGTGAAGAACTTAAAAATAGAAATGCCGCTTTGAATAAAGTAAAATTAGATATGAGATTTAAAGAATTTGGCACTTCAAATTTAGAGATTGTCAAATTCAATGAAGTGGTGGAGTCAACATTATATGGACCTAGGTTCAATTCAAATGATTATGACTTGAATGGTAATGTGAAAACAATTAGAGGTACTGATATAAGTGCAAATGGCACTATTAAATACGATCAAGTACCTATAGCATCTATTGATTCTAAAGTAGTAGAAACTCATAAATTAGGAATAGGGGATATAGTAATGATAACCACTGCTGATTGTGGTATGTCGGGAGTTTTTGAATCTCAAAAATATGATTTTATTGCAAGTGCTTATGCTGTAAGAATAAGACTAAACAATAAAGCAATTCCTAATTACTATAAGTATTACTTCCAAACATGGCATTCTAAAAAGAAAATCCATTCGTATGTTAGAAAAGCAACCGTAGCAAATTTACCAGGAGCAGATATTTTGAAAGTTACAACACTGTGTCCCTCCCTCCCAGAACAACAAAAAATAGCAGACTTCCTCACCATAGTAGATAAGAAGATACAAGCCTTAGAAAAGAAGAAAGCCTTATTGGAGCAATACAAGAAAGGGGTGATGCAGAAGATATTTAAACAAGAGATACGGTTTAAGCAGGAAGATGGGAGTGATTATCCTGAGTGGGAGGAGAAGCGGTTGGGGGAGTTGGCAATAGTGACAATGGGGCAGTCTCCAAGTTCAACAAGTTATAACAATGAGAATTTAGGGGTGCCATTAATACAAGGTAATGCAGATATCATAAAAAGGAAAACGGAACCAAGACAGTATACAACTGAGCCAACAAAAAAAATAGCGCAAGGAGAATTAATAATGACGGTAAGAGCACCATCAGGATATATTGCTAAATCTTATCACAATGCATGTATTGGAAGAGGTGTTTGTTCTATTGGTAATTCAAAGGGTAATTTAAACTACTTGTATTATTATTTACTTTGGTTTGAACCAAGATGGATGCAATTTGAACAAGGAAGTACATTTACAGCTATAAGTGGAAATGATATAAGAAACCTATTAATAAATGCGCCTAAGGACAACGAAGAACAAACTAATATTGCTAATTTTTTAACATCAATAGATAATAAACTCAATTCAGTGTTATCCCAGATTGATAAGACGAAGATGTGGAAGAAGGGATTATTGCAACAAATGTTTGTGTAATATGTATACAGAAAGCGAATTACGAGATAAGTTAGCTGAACTTCGTGCATTGACCTCGGAGAATGAAGTCGTCGAGTTTAAGAAAGTAACATCTAATTTTGACTTTGACAAGTTAGGGAAATACTTTTCTGCGTTAAGTAATGAGGCTAACTTGAAACAATGTAAAGAAGCTTGGCTAGTCTTAGGAATCGAGGATAAAACACATAATGTAGTTGGTTCAAAATATAAGGAATTTGGAGATGGGCTAATGAAATTAAAAAAAGGAATCGCTGATAAGACAATTAGTCGGTGTACTTTTAGAGAGATTCATGTATTATCTGTAGATGGGAAAAGAGTCATTATGTTTGAGATTCCTCCAGCACCTTTGGGGACTCCTGTTCCGTACGATGGTCACTTTTATGCAAGAGACCACGAATCGCTTGTTCCTCTAGGTGAGGAAAAGTATGACAGAATAAGAAGCCAATCAAAAAACAAGATTGGAGTGCTCAGATAATACCTGGTGCAACTATAGAGGACTTGGATCTTGTGGCTATTCAGTTTGCCAAGATTAAATATATAGAGAAAAGACCTGAACGTGCAGAAGAAATAAAATCGTGGTCAAATGAAAAGTTTCTAGATAAAGCAAAAATTACGATAAAGGGTCAGATAACACGTAGTGCATTATTGTTATTAGGTAAAGAAGAATCAGAGCATTTTATCAATCCGAGTGAGTGTAAGATAAGATGGAAATTACTAGACAAAGATGGAGAGAGTCTAGGGTATGAAATTCTTCACATGCCTTTGATTAGATCAGTCGAAAAACTCTTCTCTCTCATACGTAATCTTAAATATCGATATATACCAGAAGGCACACTCTTTCCAGAAGAAATAGATAAATATGATTCATATAATATAAGGGAGGCACTTAATAATTGCATTGCTCACCAAGACTATTCTATTGGTGGAAGAATGAATGTAATAGAAAGGCCTGATAGCTTGTCATTTACAAACAAAGGGTCTTTTCTGCCAGGAAGTGTAGAAGAAGTAATTTCTAAAGATATTCCTGAAGAAGAATATCGAAATCCCTTTCTGGTTGCAGCTATGTATAATTTTAAGATGGTTGATACAGAAGGAGGTGGTATTCGAAGAATGTTTAATATCCAAGCTAAAAGATTTTTTCCGCTCCCTGAATATGACATGTCAAACGGTAGAGTGTCTGTCACCATAGTAGGCAAAGTACTTGATTCAGATTATGCTCGAATACTTGCTCGAAATCAAGATTTATCTCTATATGACATAATGCTTCTCGACAAAATACAAAAGAAGAAAGAAGGGCGGTTGACCGACCTTAATATAAAATATCTTAGAAAGCGAGGACTAGTAGAAGGTCGTAAAGGAAATCTGTACCTCTCTAAAGATGTAGCACAAAAGACAGGGCAAAAGGCTAAGTATAGTAAGCTTACAGGTCTAGATAAAGATCATTTTAAAGCACTTATTTTAAAAGCCATAGAAGAACATGGTTCTATGTCAAGAAGTGAAATCGACGATTTGATTTTGGATAAGCTCCCTGATTCATATAGAGATAAGCAAAGAAAAAATTTGGTTATGAATATAGTTCAAGAAATGAGAAAGGAAGGCAAAATCAGAAATTCTGGAACTCGAACTCAATCGAATTGGATCCTTTCATAGATTTATAATAGATAAGAATTTATGAAAGCTTTATGAAAGAAAATAAAACATATATAATTTCATAATGCTTAAATTACTGATATATAATGAATTAATCAATACATATGTGCATAACTTATAATATGTTATATAATGATTTAAAGTGGATACTTCAAAAAATATATTCTTTCATAAGTCTTAAAAAAGGAAAAATTATGAAAGCTTATGAATGAAACCCTATATCGATCAATTTTCTTTTAGCTTGAAAATGAGCCAATTACGTGTTACATATATAAATAAATATTAATGTGATTTGTGTTTACGATTATGAAACAGCCATGTAGCTAAGCCCAATTTTAAATATATAAAACACTCACATACAGTAATTTACAATATAACTATGACCAGACAATCAGAACAAGTACTAGAAGCCAATTTAATAGAGCAACTTACTGATCTAGGTTATACCAATGTAACCATACCAGATGAAGCAAGTCTATTTGCGAATTTGAAATCACAACTAGAAGTACACAACAAGCAGTCTTTCACGGATACAGAGTTTAACAAGATCCTTAATCACCTAAATAAAGGAAACATCTTTGATCGTGCTAAGACCCTTAGAGATAAGTTCCAGTTCACCAAGGATGATGGTAAGCCCACTTATATAGAGTTTATCAATATGGATCATTGGTGTCAAAACCAATATCAAGTAACCAATCAAGTAACCATAGAAGGAAGTTATAAAAATAGATATGATGTAACCTTACTCGTTAATGGCTTACCACTGGTTCAGATAGAGTTGAAACGAAGAGGCTTAGAAATGAAAGAAGCCTTTAATCAGATCAATAGATACCAGAGACATTCCTTCTGGTCAGCCTCGGGTTTGTTTAATTATGTACAACTATTTGTAATTAGTAATGGGGTTAATACAAAGTATTATGCTAACAACCGTAAGACTTCTTACAAGCAGACCTTCTATTGGTCAGATGATAAGAATAATAGAATATCTCAGCTTAAGGATTTTACCAATGCATTCCTAGAAAAGTGCCACTTGTCTAAGATGATTACTAGGTATATCGTGCTGCATGAAACAGATAAGATCCTTATGGCGCTAAGACCCTATCAGTATTATGCCGTAGAGAAGATTATAGAGCGTGTAAAAAACAGTAATAAGAATGGTTATATCTGGCATACGACAGGGAGTGGTAAAACACTTACTTCGTTTAAGGCAAGTCAGATCATAATGCGTTTACCAGGTGTAGATAAGGTTGTATTCTGTGTAGATAGAAATGACCTAGATTATCAAACCATGAAGGAGTTTAATAATTTCAAAAAGGACTCCGTAGATGGAACAGATAATACTAAGATGCTTGTGGATCAGTTTACAGATACTACAGAACTAATCGTCACTACTATCCAAAAACTGAATACCGCCATAAGTAAGCAGAAGTACCTTAATAAGATGGAATCACTGAGAGACAAGAAAGTGATCTTTATCTTTGATGAATGTCATAGAAGTCAGTTTGGTGATACACATAAGCGTATAACAGAATTCTTTAACAATCATCAGTTATTTGGTTTTACAGGTACACCCATCTTTGCAGATAACGCAGCTAAAAATGATTTAGGGAAAAGAACCACTAAAGATCTATTTGATGAAAACTTACACAAGTACGTTATAACAGATGCGATAGGTGACGAGAATGTACTTAAGTTCTCGATAGAGTATGTGGGAAGATATCGAGAAAAGTCAGAGGGGCAAAATGAAGTAGATATAGAAGTAGAAGCAATAGATACCAGAGAGCTATTAGAAGCTGAAGATAGATTAGAAAAGATATCGGACTACATCTTAGATCATTATGACCGTAAGACCCATTCAGGTGAATTTACCGCTATGTTTTGTGTGAGTAGGGTAGCTGTACTAGTGAAGTACTACGAGCTTTTTAGTAAGAAGAAAGCAGAAGGAAAGCATAATCTTAAGATAGCTACAATATTTAGCTATAAAGCAAATGAAGAAGATAGTGATGCTAATGGAGATATAGAAGGGAATTGGTCTGAAGGAACTGAGGATACGCATACACGAGATAAGTTGGATGTATTCATGGCTGATTACAATGCTATGTTTCAAACTAAGTACTCTACAAAGGATAGCAAGTCTTTCTATAACTACTACAAGGATATAGCGAACAGAGTAAAGAAAAAACAAATAAATATTCTACTAGTAGTGAACATGTTTCTTACAGGCTTTGATAGTAAGACCTTGAATACTTTGTTTGTAGATAAGAACCTAAGATATCACGGACTGATACAAGCCTTTAGTAGAACGAATAGAATACTAAATGAAAGGAAGTCACAAGGAAATATCGTAGTTTTTAGAAACCTCAAAAAGAAGACAGATGAGGCTATTACGCTATTCTCTAATAAAGAAGCGATAGAAGAAATAATCATAGCACCTTATGATGATCAAGTAAATGTATTTAACACGTCTTACGTAGAACTAATACAAATTGCTCCTACCTCCAAAAGTGTAGATAACCTAAGAGACGAGAATGAAGAATTAGAATTTGTAAAGAAGTTCAGAGAGATAATGAGGGCATTAAATGTGCTACAATCCTTTGCTGAATTTGATTGGGAAGATATAGGGATGACAGAGCAACAATTTGAAAACTATAAAAGTAAGTATCTTGACTTGTACGATAAGGTAAGAACAGATAATCAAAAAGAAGTTGTATCGGTATTAGATGAAGTAGATTTCGAATTAGAACTGATACACAGAGATGAAATAAATGTTGCTTACATACTAAGCCTCTTAGCTGATCTACATAACTCTAATGATGAAGAGAAGGTAAAGAAGCAAACTCAGATAATAGATGCCATTGCAGGACAAGCCCACTTAAGGAGTAAAAGAGCCTTAATAGAAAAGTTTATCAATGAGAATCTACCTAATGTAAAAGACAGTGTAGACATTCCTGACCACTTTGACGCTTATTGGGATGAAGAGAAAAGAATTGCCTTTGGACAGTTATGTAAGGATGAAGGTGTCATACCTGTTAAGTTAGATAAGATAATACAGGAGTACCTCTTTACAGGCAAAGAACCCCTCAGAGATGATATCATGAGTAGCCTTAATGCTAAGCCAGGTATACTAGAACGTAAGCCAGTAGGTGAAAGAATTATAACTAAGATCATCGACTTTGTAGATACCTTCATTAATGGCGTACCTACGAAGACTAAGGAGTATGAGTTGCCTGGGCCGTTAAGTAGGGTAGCGGAGGAGTAAGGTTAAGAAAAAATCAAGAACTAAACATTAGCCTCTAAAATAACTTTCATTTTAATAATAAGTATATTTTTACTTGAGAAAAAAACAACATGAATAGACTGCAATTTTTAATTAGCTTAATATTATTATCATTATTTATGTCTTCATGCTCTAAGTCAGGCTTCATAATATTTCAACAAGAAGATCCTTATATATTTTCAAAAGAGGTTTTACGATCATATGTAAGCGAAACCGAACAGCCCAAAGTTGTTTTGAGAGTTCCTACATTGAATGTTAATGTAATAGAGAAGGAAAAGGTTTTTTACAATAGTTTGTATAATGCAATAGAACTAGAATTATTAAATGCAAATTTCATTGTAAGAGATAGAGTGGTGTTTAATGATATTGTCAAAAATGCCAATGATTTGGGATATGAAGAATTAAGAGAAAGAACGGATACTGACATAATAATTGAATTAATAAATATAGATATAGGTGTTGAGTATACTACTAACAGATATTATACTGAATCAGGAAAAGAGAAATTAATGAACGTAGGGGAAAGTGCGACAGAATATGGCGCACTGGTTGAATTTAAAGTAGTATTATTAGAATCAAATGATGTATCAGGTATTTATAAATTTAACTACGCACCCTGTGTTAAAGGTTGTAGATACAACAAGGCTGTTTACAGTAAAAATTACAATTCTAACTTTATGGAAGAAGTTGAAGCATATGAGTTAATAGAAAGAGATATATTAGCTGATTTTATGTCCATAAGCACTAAACGTTTGATACGGGATTTAGGTAAGTAGTAGTAGTTAATTAATAAACGCGATCAGATGTCGATATACGTTATAATTGGAATAGCAGCATTAATATCTGGATATTTAAATCTAAAATATGGAGATTCTATAGGTGCTAGAGCATGAATATAATAGCACTAATAAGTCTAATATTTGGGGTTGGCGCTTTAAATATCCTGCATCTAATACTCCGACGGAAACAACACAGTAGTAATTATCCATCTTCACAAGCAAGCTTAACAGATGTCTAAAACAAATAAAGCCAGTATCGCTATGCGCTACTGATTGTATTCTCTAGTGACCTCGACAGGGTTATCTAGCGATGATCCTGTGCAGCGCTCCGAGGTCAAAATAAAGTCAGTGAAATAAATTTTACTTAGGCTTTAATTGATTTATCCATCTTTACAAGCAAGCTTGACAGATGCCTAAAACAAATAAAGCCAGTATCGCTATGCGCTACTGACTGTATTCTCTAGTGACCTCGACAGGGTTCGAACCTGTAACCGTCGGAGTCGAAATCCGATATTCTATCCAGTTGAACTACGAGGCCAGATTGCAAAAGTAAAATTATTATTGATAAAAGATGTGAAATATATGATCCATAGTCGAAATCGTATAATTACAAGTAGATTTGATTTTTGTTTGAATGCCTACTTAGTCTTGAGATATTTCTACTTTAAAATTTAGGTATTAAAAGAGCGATGAAATATTATCTCATCGCTCTTCGTATAATTTCTATCTGCACTTTAATATTACTGCGTAACAATTATTCTTTTCGTCTGCACCTCATTATTCTCAGAAACAAATCTAGCTATATAGATACCCTTGGTTGTTAATACATTGTCTAGAGTAACTATAGCACCATCTCTAGATGGATTTATAATATTTTTATGCACCAACTGACCATCAGATCTAAATACAGTAAGTTCAGTAATCTGATCTAGAGCGCTGTCTAGCTGTATCGTGATATTATTACCAGCAGCAGACGGATTAGGATATATTTTCCAGTCACTTGTTTTAGATTTCACAGTTATAGTAGAAATATCCGTTAAGCTCTCATAGCCATCTAGATCGATTGATCGAATTTGGTAATAGATAGCCGTGTTATAATCTACCACCTTGTCTTGGTATACGTAGCTTTGAGCACGACCTTCTGAACCCAATGCTTCCTGTGTGTAGATAACTTCGAAATCTCTTACTCTATCAGTTTTTCTTAAGATCTCATACTTTTCTGTATTCAGTTCACTCAAGGTGTTCCATTCAATATTGATGGTTTTATTTCTATTTTCTCTTAGCTTCAGTCCTCCCCATTCTACGGGCAGGTTGATGTTTCCAGTAGATCCAGATAGTGAAATATCTCCGCTACCATTGCTACCATTTCCATTAGCGGCATTGCCAGAAAAGAAGAAATTGACCATGTCAGGTGCGCCTGTACTAGGAGCTGTCCATGACACATCCCATGATACTGCACCTCCGCTGAACGTCTTAGGGGTAGATTGTATTAATCTATTATTGCTTGCTAATTTAGTCCCTGCAGCTGGGACGAATGTCCCCATTTGACCATTCCCTGTGCCATCCGTAGCTACTAATTGAAATCCGCCCACGACACCTGCACCCTGAGTAAGCGTGAGTGTCATATCATAGGTTTCTCCCGCTTCATAGGCAGTAGGCGCACCGTCTAATATAATTGTCCCTACCCCTGAAGTCGTATGACAAGTCCCACAGGTGCCAGTATCGCCCGGAGCACTAGACCAGTTTCCTTGACGGCCACTACTATTAGACATTATACTCAGTACAGCTATAGACATAGCAATTGCATAAAATGTAAACTTTAATTTCATTTTGTTTATTTTGATAAATAAATTAAATACTGAAAGCAAATGATGAGCGTGACAAAATCAAGATAGAAATCTTTAATCAATTTCTATAATACTGATTGCTATTTTGGTTCTTTTAAGTACTAATTCGGTAGGTATTCAATATAAGCGTACCAATAAAAAGGGGGTTCTTGCACTAAGAATCCCCTTTGTTATATAGTTTTAATAGTTAATCTTCTCTATTTAAACATAGTCGACTTTCTGAATTTCTTAGCTAGTAAGTAATACATGATAGCTCTGTATTTGTTTCTGTTACCTTTTCCAAAAACAGTAACAGCCTCAGCTATAGCCTCATCTAACTTAGGTGTATCTTTTAATCCTAATTTCTTGATAAGGAAATTCTTCTTTACTCTGTCCAGTTCTTTCGGATCAGCTGAAGATACAGTCCTTGCATCTTTATTGTAGATAGAGGGTCCACAAGCTTTTGCAACTCCTTTAAGTAATTTAGCATCTATCTTGATACCAAGTTTAGTCATCTCCTTTTCATAGGTGGCAACGCATTCATCAAATTTGCTCATAATAGAATTTTTATTTAGTTATGCTTATAAATATTAATAATGTAAAATTAGTTAATTATTATAAATATTTATAATATGATATATATTCATTAAATATTAAAAATTTTCTTAATATTAATATATCTTAATATTTATTAGCTTCACATGTAGGAAGTTAAGTATTACATTAATCAAAATAAGTTCTATAACTGTAAATTTGTTCTCATATGGAATTTTACGATATAGGTATTTTTAATAACTCCCATCTACTCATTAGAGCTGAAGAAGTATTTGGTTTTGGAGAGTACATAGAATCTTGGATCACGAGTACACAATATGTAAAGTTATATGCTTACTCTAATTATTATGTCGAGGTGAGATATGATAACAAGACTAAGAATATTGCAGATGTAAAAGGTATAAACGTTGACAAGGCCATCCAGAAATACGTGAGTTATACAGAGTTCGAGAATGAGCTTAGAGATATCTATAAAAAGATATAGAATTCCTAAGGCCCAAGCCCTTTAATAATTTATAGTATATCTAGTTTTTTTTACAATAGATAGACTTCTGCTAAACAATTTGCCCCTATCTTCGCTTTTGATTTACGATGATGAAAAAAGAAGAAACGAGCAAACCAAAATTGACCAAGCAAAATCTTAAGCAAGCGCTTAAGATATTCAGTTATATAAAGCCATATAATTTTTATTTCATTATTGGTATTATTCTATTATTCATAGGGACTATAGTCTTTATGATTATTCCTGACCTGTGTGGCGAATTGCTTAACGTTGCTACTGGCACATCTACACGTAATTTTACGCTTACTCAGATCGGTATTTTCCTTATGCTTCTTGTTGTTATACAAGCGGTGACATCTTTTTTTAGAGTCGTACTCTTCGCCATAGTAAGTGAAAAAGGAATGGCAGATGTGAGAAAAGATCTATACAACAAACTGATAGGAAAGTCTTTTACCTTCTTCGAGAGTCAGAGAGTAGGAGAATTGACAAGCAGAATAACGACAGACGTAGAGAAATTACAAAGTGCTATATCCATATCACTTGCTGAGTTTATTCGACAAGTTATCGTACTCTTAGGCTCATTAGTGTATCTGGCTTATCTCGCCCCTAAGCTATCTCTTATTATGCTCATGACTTTTCCTTTTGTCATCGTTTTAGCTATGGTTTTTGGAAGATATATTAAGAAATTATCCAGAGAACGGCAGGATCAGCTAGCTAAGACCAATACAATAGTAGAAGAAAGTTTTCAGAATTTTAGTATTGTAAAAGCATTTACAAACGAAGCATTCGAAAGCAGGAGATATCAGGGGTCGGTAAATGAGATTGTCAAAATTTCCCTTTCTTATGCTAGATATAGAGGTTTGTTTTTTGCCTTTATCATTACGATACTATTTGGGTGTATACTATTTATCTTATGGAAGGGAGCGGGTCTAGTACAAGTGGGAGAGATGGAAGCAGGGAATCTACTTTCCTTTGTTTTATATACTGTGTTTATAGGAAGTTCTATTGCAGGATTAGGTAATCTATATACCGTATTAGCAGGAGCAGTAGGCGCCACAGAGCGTATCCAGGAGTTATTAGATTCCGACACAGAAGTAGAAGTAAATTATGTAACGGAATATAAGCCTTACAAAGGTAATGTCGTCTATAATCAGGTGAGCTTTTCATATCCTACAAGACAAGACATCCAGGTACTGAAATCTATAAAATTAGAGATCAAACAAGGTGAAAAAGTAGCGCTCGTAGGTCAGAGTGGTTCTGGTAAATCTACTATTATACAATTACTCATGCGATTCTACGATATAGATAGCGGAGTGATAACCATAGATAACAAAAATATCACAGAATTAGACCTAACGAACCTAAGACAAAATATAGGTGTTGTTCCACAAGATGTATTGATGTTTGGAGGAACCATACGGGAAAATATTGCATATGGAAATACAGCTGCAACAGATAAAGAAATTATGGATGCTGCTGATAAATCTAATTGCTTAGAGTTTATTAATAAATTTCCTGAGCAGTTCAACACTGTAGTAGGTGAGCGGGGTATAAAGCTATCTGGGGGACAAAAACAAAGAATCGCGATTGCAAGAGCAATACTCAAAAATCCTACTATTCTCATCCTAGATGAGGCGACATCTTCTTTAGATGCTGAATCAGAAAAACTTGTCCAGGAGGCTCTAGATAGACTTATGGAAGGAAGAACATCTATCATCATTGCTCACAGGCTAGCAACAATCAGAGAAGTGGATAGAATATATGTCCTAGATAATGGAATGATCGTAGAGCAAGGAGATCATGATGCCCTTATGAAGTTAGAAGATGGTGTGTATCAGAATCTGGCGCAGTTACAATTCGATACCAATTAGCAAGAATTATCAAAACGAATATACATAGGATTGGATTAGTTATAGGAATCATCTTTTTTTTTAGTATTTTTCTATTCGTGCGAGAGTTGCCCCATTTTCAGCGCATATTATCACTCGACTTATTTGTCTTTACTTATGTCAATATTGGCATTATCATCAGCATATTTGTAACATATTTTCTCGTAAAGCGTCTTACTTTTAAGGAGAAGATTATTCTTTACTTATTTAATACGCTATTTTTAGCGTCATTATCTCTCAGTATAGCATCTCTTATTAACAGGAATATAGGGGAGAACGAATATATAAGAAATATAAAGATAGATAAAGTAGAAGCTGAATTTAATGAGATGTATGGGAAAATAGGAAAGCAGAAAAGCGAACTATTGGCTACACATTGGAGAGTATTTTTCGTTCACAAAGGAGAAAAAATATCTAGAGCATTGGGTTCGCAGCCTTGTGAAAAAGAAATAATACAGAGAAATAAATGTTATTTAAAGATATATAATGGAAGACTTAGCTTTGAACTCTTAGACAATTTGGAATAAAGTCGTAATTTCACATGCAATACAATTCTAATACGTAAAAAGAAACTTAGAACTATGAAGCATATTCGATTCAAAAATATATTACTCACAGCTATTATATGTCTGAGTATAACTTGTTCTATCCAAGCACAATTTGGTTATGGCTTTGCCGTGACCAACAATATATATAATAGATACACAAACCCAGAAAATCCAGATGTAGATACGTATAATAGCGCAGGAAGCTTTTTGCTAAACCTCGGGATAGGACCTAAAATCTGGTTAGGAGGGGAAGATTTTTCCTTCTCTGCAGAAGGCCAGGGTATGATAAGTTTTCTGGGATTAGCGGCTAAGGATTATAAGGGCCTAGGAATGTCAGCTTTTCCAGTTATGGGTAAGCTTAACTTCGGTGGACTTTCTGGTCTGAACAAGGAAGGCAAATTTGGGTTTTCTATAGGTGGTGGTCTACAATGGAGTAGAACAGAGTTATATGGTCTAAGGGATTCTTTTGCAGAACAAGGGATTACAAGAGATTGGTTTAAGACCTATGTAGGAGAAATCGGTTACGGTTTTGGATTATCTGGTTTCACAGCTCATGCTATTGTTAGATATGGCTATAATCCTGATACGAAGGCTAACACATTTAACTTTGGACTACAGTACGATTTTAACCTGCCTAAGCTGAAGGAAATAACAGATCCAGCGAGTGAGCTTTAAATGAAGATAAGTTCTAACAATTCATTACAACAGTACAATACTTTTGGCCTAGATGCCAAGGCTAGAGATTTCATTCCGATTTCTTCCGTCAGGCAATTACAACACTGTATCACATCAGCAAGAAGACCTTTTTTTATACTCGGAGGAGGTAGTAATATGTTGCTGACTCAGGATCTTAATGCAACTGTCTTATACAATAAGATCGTCGGTAAAGAGATTGTAAAAGAAAATAATAATTATATATATGTCAAAATAGGGGGTGGTGAAAACTGGCATGATACGGTGCAATGGGCAGTTCGATCAGGCTATGGAGGAATAGAAAACCTCTCTTTAATTCCCGGTTCTGTAGGAGCATCTCCCATACAAAATATAGGTGCATACGGCGTAGAACTAAAAGATGTATTTCATGAGCTGGCTGCCATAAAGTTGTCCGATGGAAAAGCTCAGATATTTCAGCATAAAGACTGTAGTTTTGGATATCGCTCTAGTGTTTTTAAATCAAAGTTAAAGGGGCAGTACTTCATCACCTACGTAACGCTGAAGCTGACTAAAAATCCTCAACTTAATATCAGTTACGGAGCTATAAAAATTCAATTAGAAAATATAGTAACGCCCACTATAGAAGATGTTAGTAATGCGATTATCACGATCCGGCAAAGTAAATTACCAGACCCAGCAGTTCTGGGAAACGCTGGCAGTTTTTTCAAGAACCCGGTCGTTTCATATGAGGTATACCATGAGCTAAAACTAAAATTCCCCACTATCGTAGCCTACGAATTAGAAGATGGCGTAAAGATTCCTGCAGGTTGGTTAATAGAGCAATGTGGATGGAAAGGAAAAATCATAGGTAATCTAGGCTGCTATGAAAAGCAAGCATTGGTAATCGTTAACTATGGGGGGGCTACAGGCACCCAGCTTAAACAACATGCCTTGAATGTCAAAAAATCTGTCTACACGAAGTTCGGCATATTACTCCAAGCTGAGGTTAATATTTTCTAATCGTTTTTACCTCTTTGAGAATAAGCTTGAGTCCTAGACCACTAACTACTGTGAACTAGCAAGCAGTCTGGTAATTCTTCAGCAATAAGGGTAGTATCTGATGCGAAAGATCATGATCGAGTTTCTATTATTGTATCTTGCCATAGAGTGATCGGGATACTGGTATTCCTGCTGGGTATGGAGGAGTACTAAAAGAAAACAATGGTTATTAGATTTCGAGAAAAAGAGCTTTCATTTAATTTAGTTATCTATTGTATGTTATTATATAGTAGTTTACATCAAGGCGTATATTTACTGTTTTATTCAGTTGTTAATTTATCTTTGACCTAAGAATTTATGATTAAATTTTCTTAGGTTCATAACTAATATAACACATATGGATCTTAATAAAGTCCCTTGGTATTATATGCTTCTTCTCATTTTTTCGGGAGAGTCTATTTTTATATTACCTTTTGTCTTACCCCGTTTATTTAGGCCTACCGTATTAGAAGTATTCAGTTTGGATAATGTACAACTTGGATTCTGCTTTTCTCTGTATGGAATAGTGGCCTTATTATCTTATCTTCTTGGAGGTCCCTTAGCAGATAAGTATCCGCCTCGGAAATTGATTGCCTTAGCTTTGTGGATGACGGCCTTAGGCGGATTTGTCTTTGCAAGTTTTCCTTCCTATGATACATTAAGATTATTATATGGTTATTGGGGGTTTACGACGATATTTCTTTTCTGGCCTTCTCTGATCAAGGCTACTCGTATATGGGGAGGTACTAAGGCTCAGGGAAAAGCATTCGGATTTCTAGATGGGGGGCGTGGCTTAGTAGGTGCTTTATTCGGTACAATAGGAGTCGTGGTGTTTTCTCTATTTCTTACGGCTGAAATAGGGGAGGCCACTATAGAGGAAAGTAGACAAGCATTTAGATATGTAATACTTTTAAGTACAGCTATTATTTTATTGGTAGGAATTCTCATCTGGTTTTTTCTTACAACAGACTCTAGATCTGAGGTAGATATTAGCATAGAAAAAATAACGATATCTCAGATAAGAGATGTCTTACGACTGAAGTCTGTCTGGCTCCTTATGGTGATCATTCTCTGTGCTTATGTGGGATATAAAATAACAGATGTACTGTCACTATATGCTCAGGATGTAATGCTCTATGATCAAGTAAAATCTGCTAAAATAGCAACCTTCTTATTTTACATACGTCCTGCAATAGGAGTTCTAATAGGGATTTTAGCAGATAGAACAGCGATCTCTTTGTGGTTAGTAATGAGTTTTATATTTTCTTTTTTTGGGGCATTATTATTTGCTACAGGCATTATTTCAGCATCCACACCTTTTCTATTTTTAGTATCTATCTTCATCGTTGCATCAGGCGTTTATGCCTCACGATCATTATATTTTGCAGTTATGGAGAATGGAAAAATTCCACTGATCTTGACAGGTACCGCAGTAGGACTTATCTCATTAGTGGGTTATACACCAGATATATTTGCTGGTCCCATTATAGGGTATCTTTTAGATAGTTCACCTGGTGCGGAAGGGCATCAGCATGTCTTTTGGATGCTGTCTGTCTTTTCGTTAGTAGGAGGACTTGCTTCAGTATATTACTATGTATCATACAAGAAGGATTAGTATGATTGCCATAGCTACTTAATACCAATTTATCAGGAATTAACCCTCTTGTGATAGTTTGTGTATATTAAAGTTGCCTATTAGTAAAAATTATAATTGCCAATATCCTTCCCACAATTGGAAACGGCTCAACTAATACCAAATTTATGAAAATGAGAAAATATTTAGCAGTACAGTGGATTCAGTTCACTTTAGTTATTATGTCAATTTCATTATGTTCTTCATCCTACGCACAGGACACTAATTTTCATATTTACCTATGTTTTGGACAATCTAATATGGAAGGCCAAGGCATAATAGAAAAGGAAGATCATCAAGCGGATAGTCGTTTTCTGATGATGCAAGCAACGGATTGTCCTGATCTGGGGAGAGCTAAGGATAATTGGTATGAGGCAACGCCACCAATTTGTAGATGTGACACATACCTTTCCCCCTTAGATTATTTTGGTAGAACGATGTTGAAAAATCTAGGCGACAGTATAACGGTAGGTGTAATTAATGTTGCGGTGGGAGGTTGCGATATAAGACTATTTGATAAAGATATCTATGAAGATTTTGATTCTACCTATGTGGAAGACTGGTTTCTTAGTAAAGTAGCTGCTTATGAGCATAATCCATACGATTTCTTAATTAGCATGGCTAAAAAAGCTCAAAAACGAGGTGTGATAAAAGGAATTCTATTACATCAAGGAGAGACAAATATTGGAGATGAACAATGGCCTAATTATGTGGATAAAATATATAAAGACCTAATGTCAGATCTATCTTTGGATCCTTCACAGGTACCTTTGCTTGCTGGAGAACTTGTATCTGTAGAAAATAGTTGTTGCTCTAGTATGAACACTATTATAAATAAATTACCTGAGATAATTGAGACAGCTCATATAATTTCCTCAAAGGATTGTACAGCAATGGATAAGGCACATTTTGATTCTGCTGGATACAGATTGTTAGGAAAACGGTATGCGTACAAAATGCTTTCTTTATCTAAGTAACTGAAATTTCTGTACTTAGTTTATAGTTGTTTTTCTGAAGCTTTGGATAGGCATAGAGAAATACCATTTCTATTTTTAGATGACGGAAAAGGATTTAGAATTGTTCAAAATGGATCAAGGCAAAAAACGTAGGCGAACCCATAGGTTCGGCGAGGCTTTTTAACGAAGGAACATGAAGAACAAAATAAATAATTACCGTCATTCTAAACTAGAATTGGTATAAATCCTAATAATGCTCAGAATGCTAAGTACTTATACCTAAACGTATAATTAGCAGGCGTCATAAAGCATAGCTTACTACTTCCAATAAATAGAAATTATTAAACTATTCATAATAAAATAATATATTGCTTAAATTTGTAATATGTTAAAAATACAGAACCCGACTAAGACAAACGCTTGGAAAGCGCTACAGGCTCATTACTCAAAAATGAAATTTTCACATCTGAAAGATCTATTTCAGACAGATCCTAAAAGATTTGAAAAGTTTTCTATAAAAGAGGAGCAGTTTTTATTAGATTTTTCTAAGAATTTGATAACGCAAGAAACATTAGATCTACTTGTCAGTTTAGCGAATGAAGTAGACCTAAGAGATGGTATAAGTCAGTTATTTTCTGGGTCAAAAATAAATGCGACAGAGGACAGGGCTGTTTTACACACTGCGCTTCGTACTAAATCTTCAGAAGCTATAAATGTAGATGGAGAAAATATACTTCCTAAAATAAAAGCGGTAAAAACGCAGATGAGAAAATACTGTGATAAGTTCCACAGTGGAGCAGTGAAAGGTTTTCGTGGCAGTAAGATAAATACGATAGTGAATATCGGAATAGGTGGATCAGACTTAGGACCTTATATGGTTACGGAGGCGCTGAAGCCATTTTGGAAAGAAGATATACAAGTAAAATTTGTTTCTAATGTAGACGGAACGCACATCACTGAGACATTGAAATTATTAGATGCAGATACCACCTTATTTATCATAGCATCGAAAACGTTTACGACTCAGGAAACGATGACCAATGCTCGTACTGCAAGAGATTGGTTTTTGCAACAGGGTGCATCTGAGGAGCATGTCAAAGATCATTTTATTGCCCTGTCCACTAATCAGGCTGGCGTAGAGGCTTTCGGAATAGACGTAGAAAATATGTTTGGATTCTGGGACTGGGTAGGAGGTAGGTATTCTCTTTCTAGTGCTATAGGGATGTCCATTGCGCTGACAATAGGTTATGATAAGTTCGAAGAACTATTAGACGGTTTGGCATCCATGGATGAGCATTTTAGAACTGCGGAACTAGATAGAAATGCCCCAGTGATATTAGCCTTGATAGGCATATGGTACAATAATTTTTATGTAGCTAGCTCTGAAGCTATCCTGCCGTATGATCAATACCTGCATCGATTTTCTGCTTATATGCAACAGGCCAATATGGAAAGCAATGGAAAATGCGTAGATAGAAATGGAGACCTAGTGGATTATGAGACGGGACCCATCATATGGGGAGAGCCTGGAACAAATGGGCAGCATGCTTTCTATCAGCTCATTCATCAGGGAACAAAGTTTATACCCTGCGATTTTATTGCAACAGCGCAATCACAAAATCCTTCTGGCGATCATCACCATAAGTTGTTGTCTAACTTTTTTGCACAGACAGAAGCATTGATGAACGGGAAAACGAAAGAACAAGTTATTGCGGAGTTTGACAATAATGGTGTAGACCCTTCTGTATATAATAAGATTGTTCCGTATAAAGTTTTCTCAGGGAATAGACCCAGTAATTCGATTCTTTTACAAAAGCTTGATCCATTTTCACTAGGTCAGCTAATCGCTATGTATGAGCATAAAATTTTTGTTCAGGGCTATATATGGAATATCTATAGTTTTGATCAGTGGGGTGTAGAGCTAGGTAAACAGTTAGCTAAGAGTATTTTGCCAGAGTTAACTGGAGATGAGAATATAACAACTCATGATAGCTCCACTAACGGACTGATCAATGCTTACAAAGAAATGAGATAGCGTTTGCTTAGGATAGTACATCTTTTTTTTATTTGTCAATCTTCTAAGTATTCTACCGAAATTGATTTCTATACTCTCTACAAGCTGAAAAATGCCATCTTCAAGATTTGTACATTTATTTCGATCTCATTTTTTGAGATTGACTTTTTCTTGTGTATCTAACAAAGTTATGTTTATTAGTCTTCTAAAAATTCAACAGCATTGTTATTTAAGGTTATTAAAAAACCATTGCTTTTATTATTACTATGACGTATAAAATCAAGTCTTGTTTGTATTTTATAGACTACTTTATGAGGGACAAGACACCCAAATTTGTCTTATTGACGTGACTACACTTTACACTTAGTTGATTTCTGAAATCAAAATAAAGCATCTTAAAATATCGTGAAGCAAAATTTACATATTACTTAAATTCGCTATATTTAAAATACAAATTTATACTATGGATATCTACACCGAGTTTTTAATTATTCCTCTATTTCTAATCGGTACAGGACTGGCTTACTAGGACTTGCATCCATTTCCAGGGAACATATTTGTAAATTAAGTAGGTACCTACCATCATCTACCTGAGAAGGTACATAGATCAGTTCTGTAATCGTACACGATTGTCGCTCTGCATTACAGTTTTTCCAAAACGCTTTATGTGCTAAAAGTTTTCCTTCATCTTGCTCCCGATCCACAGATGGTAGATCCAATAATAGATGTTGTACACCTAGGTCTACAAGCTGCTCTACGAGTCTATAATCTAGATAGCTAGGATTGGTGCCAGAATAATCATGGACTAGTTTATCTTCTTTGTTGGGTAGGCTTCTTATAATAAGCGCTTCGGAATTCAGTCCTTTTAGCTCTAAACAAGTCTCATCTATAATAGAGTCTCCATTATCTAGGCTTCTAGGCCTAACTGTTTTGAGTTCAGCAATAAAATGAAACTGTTTTAGCGACTGATTTATAGTGCGGAAATCTGAAGAGATATGTCCATTACATTCTGTATGCGTTCCATTCCCATGCGGATTGATTTTGAGATTATAAAAGTTGACTGGACTACCTTTTTCTATCGATCCTATAAAATCTCCCGCTACTAATGGAGACATGTCCACATCGGGTGCATAGAAACATTTCACTTGCGGTGATCTATTGTTTATAGGGATAGAAATATCTAGTGGCCGCGATAGATCTACCTGAAAAGTTTCTGCCTGATGATGGACTGTTATTTTCAATTGTTAGCAATTTTAGAACTCGTAATGACACAATAATATCTATAGAAACATCGATTCCACTTACTAGAAGTACAGAAAAACAGTCTATTTTGACATATTTCCCTAATAATCACAATTTCTAAGACCAAAATAGGGAAAATCATGATCTAAGAAATAACTTAGCGCAAATTGTATTAAATATAACAGCGATACTACAAAAATAAACCCTATGCCGAAGATATATATAAAGAGTGAGGATGGAACGACGCATGAACTTAATGCGGAAGTGGGTCAGACCATAATGCAGATAGCTACCATTAACAATATAGATGGGATCGTAGCGGAATGTGGGGGTAACTGCGTTTGTGCGACTTGTCATTGTTTTATCGGTGAAGAATGGACAGAAAAAGTGGGAGGGCCTTCTGATAATGAGGATATGATGTTAAGTATGGTAGATCTAAGAAAAGATAATTCTAGACTCAGTTGCCAGGTAAAGTTTACGGAAGAATTAGATGGTCTAGTCATAGAACTTCCGGAAACGCAGTACTAATAAAAGACAAACAAATCTTGAGCTTGAGTGAGACAGCTAGACCACTTAGTATATGCAGTCGATGATCTAACTGTAGGAATTATAAATATCGAAAAGTCCTTAGGTTTCAAGCCTGTTATGGGTGGCAAGCATCTTGATAATGGCACACACAATGCACTTATCCATCTAGGGGGAAAAAGTTATTTGGAAATAATTGCCATAGATCCTGATAGCGAAAATAGGCCCGATGAAATATGGATGGGTTTAAGTAAGCTAAGGCATGCTCAATTTACTAGATGGGCATTACATTCCGATGATCTTTCAAATGACATAATTATCCTAGAAAAATACACAAACTCCTCGATGGAAATTCACAATGGTGCTCGCCAAACTACTGCAGGATCCATACTTACTTGGTCTATGATAATGCCAGATCTAGAGCCTGAGATAGACCTTATCCCATTTATGGTAGATTGGTCAGCATCTGATACGCATCCTACTGATCATTTAGATCCAGTATGCTCCCTAGTAAAGTTATATTTACAACATCCTGATCCAGAACAAAAGCAAGATCTCCTTCAGTCTTTAGGTGTAGACCTCACAATCAAAAGGGGCGATACAATCCAAATTAAAGCAGAGATAAAATGCCCTAATGGAATAGTTATTTTGTAAACAAAATTTTGTAAGTGTAATTACTCATCTAGGCTAAATGCAATGTTGAATACGTAGCTTTTCTTTCCTTCAAAACCTATTGGAATATATGATGCAATGTCTATTTTCTGGATAGCATTTTCAACCAGCTTCCCTAGATAAGCTTTATCTCCTTTGATGATATGGATACTGTAATTTTTATAAGCTGGATCGAAGAGTACCTGTGCTAGAACATTCCCCATGATACGATTATCTATAAAGTCTTCAGGATATACAAGATGTTTAGATATTTCATTTTCTATAGACAAGTGGAAAGCTTCCTCTTGCGTTTTTATCATTTCTGATTTAGTAGGTTTATAGCTTTTGACCTCCGTATGGTTTTCTATAGCAAGGTAATCCTGAGCACTAGATGTGAACGTAGTTAGAAGAAATAGACAGATGATAGGAATGATAATTTTTTTCATTTTAAGGGTTTTATTTATGTCAATATTATGTATTTGTTTCTGACGCTACTTGCCAGAAACTACATTTGATGACATAATAGACAGAGAGGTCGCCCATCTTTAGAGATTATATTTTACGTAATTATTATAGGTATTCATACAATGAGTAAGAGGCACCTTTCAACTATTATTTATAAGAGGCTCATATTAAGTATCTATCAAGTTTTTTCTTAACAATGTCAATTTGTATTTTGTATCTGAGTATTTATTTGACATAAAAATAAACCTCTAAAACTGATTGTATAATCAAATGCTCCAATAGGTTAATTTGATTAAAGTTATGGAGTAATTTAAGGTTCTAATGGTATAAAGCAACAGTAACGTATAACAGATATGGATATAAAAGCTAAGTATATAGATATAGAAAATAGAAGAATCTACCCTGTATCGATAAGGGTAGAAAATGGAAGAATAGTAAGCATCGAAGAGATTGCAGAAGAGCAAGATATGGATTATGTCCTACCAGGATTTGTAGATGCACATGTACATATAGAGAGTTCTATGTTAGTTCCTTCAGAATTTGCTAGAATGGCGGTTCTGCACGGAACAATAGCTACAGTTTCTGATCCACATGAGATCGCTAATGTAGTAGGCATGGAAGGGGTAGAATTTATGATAGAGAATGGAAATACGGTTCCTTTTAAGTTCTATTTCGGTGCTCCATCTTGCGTGCCAGCAACCATATTCGAAACGGCGGGTGGAGAAATAACAGCATCAGATATTGACAAACTTCTGGCAAGGCAGGAGGTGAAATACTTAGCAGAAATGATGAATTGGCCAGGCGTATTAAGTGGTGATCCTAAAGTCCTAAAAAAAATCGCAATAGCAAAGAAACATAATAAGCCTGTAGATGGTCATGCACCCGGTCTGATGGGGGAATATGCTAAGAGATATATCGCTGCAGGTATAACAACAGATCATGAATGTTATACCTTAGAAGAAGGTAAATGTAAATTGGAAAATGGGATGAAGGTCCTGATTCGTGAGGGGAGTGCTGCTAAGAATTTTAATGCTTTAGAGCCGCTGATAGATCGATTTTATAAAGACATGATGTTTTGCTCTGATGATATGCATCCTGATAGTTTAGAGATCGGTCATATAAACCTGGTAGTGAACAGAGCATTAGCTGCAGGACATGACTTGTATAAAGTATTACAGATGGCTTGTATAAATCCTGTACAACATTATAAGTTGGATGTAGGCCTGCTTAAGGTAGGCGATCCAGCAGATTTTATCCTCTGCGAGGGTATAGAAAATCTACAAATAAAAGAAACGTATATAGAGGGAAGGTTAGTCGCTAGAAATGGTGTGTCAAAAATAGAAAGGCAAATTATAGCACCCTTAAACAACTTCGAAATGAAACCTATAACAGAGGAGCTATTACAACAGAAAAATGACTCTTCTTTGATTTCAGTTATCACCGTTGTAGATGGAGAACTTATAACGAAAAGATTAGATATAGAACCAAGCGTGATATACGGATTTAATACTTCTGATACAGAACGAGATCTGCTTAAAATAGTAGTTGTGAACCGTTACAAAAATGCTTCACCAGCCATAGGGTTTGTCAAAAACTTTAATCTTAAGTCTGGTGCTATTGCATCTTCTGTAGCGCATGACTCCCATAATATTATAGCCGTCGGAGTAGATGATAAATCTATATCTACAGCCATAAACCTAATCATCGAAGAGAAAGGTGGACTATCTGCGGTAGATAAGGATAAGCAGCTTGTGCTTCCGCTTCCTATAGCAGGTCTTATGACTGATGGTGATGGTTATGAGGTATCCCTTGCTTATCAGAAGCTCGACGAAATGTCAAAGAGAATGGGATCTAAGTTACGTTCTCCTTATATGTCCTTGTCCTTTATGGCGCTCTTAGTTATACCATCTATTAAACTTAGTGATAAAGGTTTGTTCGATTCTGATGAATTCAAATTTATATAGCATATAAGAGCTCCAAATTAAAGCATAATTAGTTGCTGCTTTTACATTCATTAATATATAATTTCCTTTATTTGTCAAGCTAATAAGTAAATTATGGAAAATATTATAATTGAAGAATTTACACATTACAAAGTTTTATTGTATGGTCAAGGTGCTAGAGATAAAGCAGACTTTGGTATCATGATGAAAACTCCTTCAGGTGTAGTGCCTCTTAGATTTTTAAAAGGAGATCCTCCTGAAAATAGGATAGAAGAAAAGAGAAATAAGGTGTTTTTTATGTACCACAGATCAGATCAGTACACCGCTTTTATAGATATCTTCAGAAACGAAGAACCACTTTTCTTCTTTTATAATATGTCTACTAACCTTTCCTATATAACATCTACCGACGAACCAGTAGGAGAGGAAGAAAGCGGACATTTTCATTCTTAAGAAACCTAATTTTATGCTTGACAAATCTATTGTGTTAAGTGTTATTATTTCCATAATAGCAATTGCTATATCTGCTCAGCTTAGTTTTGAGATTCCTACAAGTGGGGGAGGAATTCCCATTACTGGTCAGAGTCTTGCGATACTTGTCGTTCTGTATCTATTGCCAAACGGTTACGGAGTTCTATCTATAGCCATATATTTAATCCTTGGAATAGTTGGGTTACCGATTTTTGCTGATGCAAGTTCTGGCTTTGGTAAACTGATAGGAAACTCCGGAGGATATCTATATGGTTTCCTTATCTCTGGCATTATGCTCACGCTTCTTTTTCCACATCGCACTGCAGCAATGCATTCTGCTCTTAGTTTTATGACCTTGGGAACTAGTATAATTCTGCTTATTGGGACTTTACATCTATCTGTGGAGTTTGGAATGGCAAGAGCAATAGAATATGGTGTTACCCCATTTATCCCAGGAGCTATCGTCAAGATTTTAATAGGAACAGTACTAGTACTATTCATTAAGGCAATATCGAACAGAATAGTGTAGAATTTGTTAATTATTCATGAAATGTTGGCGCTAATACAATTTTAGGTTTAACATTCCTTATTTTTGCGCCGATTTACGCTCATAATACGATGTGATCCTTGTTAATAATATATGATCTTAATATCTAGTATAATGAGCATTCAATAATTAACAGTAATTCATTCAACAAACTAAACTTATTAATAATGAAAAATTTTCTTGTAATACTATTGACGATGACGGTATGTTTTGTCGGTAATGCACAAATCAATACACCTTCCGCTTCTCCATCTGCAAAGATAGAGCAAATGATAGGTTTAACTGAGGTTCATGTAGAATACTCTAGACCTAGTATGAAAGGAAGAACTATATTTTCTGCTGACGGACTCGTTCCTTATGGTAAATTATGGAGAACTGGAGCTAACCAAGCAACTAAAATAACTTTCACTGATGATGTTATGGTAGAAGGAGCTTCATTACCTGCTGGGTCTTATGCAATATTGACTATTCCTACTGCTTCGCAATGGATAGTAAATTTCTATAAGCATGATTCTGGAAGCTGGAGTAGTTATGTAGAAAAGACGCCAGACGCCGCTGTAAAAGTGAAGCCTAATAAGTTACCTATGGATATAGAAACATTCCATATAGGAATCGGTGATCTGACTTCAGATACTGGAATATTAGAATTCTTATGGGAAAGAACATGGGTAGGTGTAAAGATAAAAGTTGCTGTAGACGAAAGAGTAATGGCTGATATCGATAAGGTATTAGCAGGACCTACTGCTAACGATTATTATGCTGCTGGTAATTACTATCACACAGCTGGAAAAGATCTTAACAAAGCACTAGAGTATGTTCAGAAAGCAACAAAGGTAGACAAGCCTAAGTTTTGGCAGGTAAGAAGAGAGTCTCTTATTCTTGCTGACCTAGGAAGAGTAGATGAGGCAGTGAAGGCGGCTAAGAAGTCATTAGATCTAGCAAAAATAGCTGGTAACGATGATTACATAAAAATGAATACGAACTCTATCAATCAGTGGACTTCTATGCAGAAATAGTAGTTCTAACAGTTAGGATTTATTATGTTAAAAAAAAAAGGCTATTCTCTTATAGAGGATGGCCCTTTTTTATTTAACAGCTTAAGAAATAGATTAAATAGTTATGTTGAAAACTTATACCATTTCTATTTTTAGTTGACGGAAAAGGATTTAGAATTGTTCAAAATGGATCAAGGCAAAAAACGTAGGCGAACCCATAGGTTCGGCGAGGCTTTTTAACGAAGGAACATGAAGAACAAAATAAATAATTACCGTCATTCTA
>Ga0209831_1000808_pt1 | contig 29925 bp, 32 predicted proteins | sample Maine_Asex4_meta_FD_187451 | JGI IMG/M metagenome (GOLD analysis project Ga0209831, IMG submission 187451) | Marine algal microbial communities from Maine, USA - Maine_Asex4_metaG (SPAdes) (version 2) | ecosystem: Host-associated > Algae > Red algae > Unclassified | place: Maine, USA | collected... | reverse complement strand
GTCACGTTCTTGACGCCGATAGCGGATTTGCCGGGGTCGATGCTGTGGACCCGGTCGATGAAGAGGAAGGGCGCGCGATGCGGGATCATCCGCATGATCTTCGCCAGATCGGCACTGGCCAGCTCGCCATCCTGCGGGGCGGGGGTATCGCGATCGTCACTCATTGCCCGTCTCCGGCCTGTGCGTACAGTGTTCCCCCTCCTTTGCCCCCAAACCGGCGGACGGGTCAAGCGCCGCCGACGTGCCTCACCGCTCGAACCCGTGCATCCTGAGCGCCCATTGCAGGCCGATCACGAACCCCTTGGCCAAGGGCAGGATCGCGAGAGACAGGACGATGACCGACAGGGGCCAGACGGTCATGTGCACCCAGTCGGGCCAGTTCCAGCTGGTCGCGGCGGTCAGCATCAGCGGCACGACGATATGCCCCACGATCAGGATGGTCATCCAGGGCGGCATGTCGTCGGCGCGGTGATGGTGGAATTCCTGCCCGCATGCGTCGCACGAATCGCGGACGGCAAGGTAGCCGTCGAAGAGAGGCGCCTCTCCGCATCGGGGACATTTGCGCGTCACGCCCTTCAGCAGCGCGGGCGTCAGCTTCCGCTCGTCGGAATCAGGTCCCAATTCTCGCTCCCCGAATGACAGTGTGGACAGCGCTACCTAGAGCGCCGTCCCGTGATTGTGAGCGTCCGCACCGTACTTGCGTCGTCATGTCGCCGAAGGATAGCGAAATTTCGGATTTCCGCGACGGAAATCCGTTCCCGGATCGTGAGAGGGGCATGAGGGCGGCCAAGGCGGAGATGTGCAATGAGACGAAGGACCGGTTTTCTGGGTGCGGTGACGGCGATTTTCCTGCTTTCGGGCGGGTTTTCGCTGGCGCAGGGTCAGGGTGGCGCGGATCGGATCGACAGGCTTTTCGGCCAGATCGACCTCGACGGCAGCGGCACGATCACGATTCCCGAGATGCGCGCCGCCGCCGCCGTGCGATTTGCCGCGCTCGACCGGAACGGCGACGGCACGGTGCATCGCGACGAACGGCAGACGACCCGGGGCGACCGCATGCGCGACCGTTTCCTGCAGGCGGATCGCGACGGCAACGGCATGCTCGACGCCGCCGAGATAATCGCCGTGGCGCAGCAAAGCGCCCGCGACCGGATCGAGCGACTTGACAGCAACGGTGACGGGATGCTCTCGCTGGACGAGCTGGAGCGTGGCAGATCGGCCAATGGTGGTACGGGGCCGTCTTCTGCGGGGATGACCCTGAGGGACCTGGACGCGCAGATGATGGCGATGTTCCGCAGAGCCGACAGGAACGGCGACGGGATCGTCACCCTGCGCGAGGCCGCCGACGGGTCGGGACGATGAATGCCGTCGCGGCGATGCGGCCTGCCAAGGCTGCGGATGCTGGGCGTATGGACGCGGGCCGCACGGGTGCGGGCCGCTGGAGAGGGGGCGCAGGCATGGTCGAGACGCGCCGCTCCGCCCCCCGTTCGGGGTCGGATGCCCAGGACGACGATTCGCTGATCGCGCGCTTCGCGAACGGCGACCAGTCGGCCGCGCGCCTGCTGACGGAGCGGCATCTGGGCCGCGTGCTGGCGCTGGCCACCCGCATGCTGCGCGATACGGCGGAGGCGGAGGACGTGGCGCAGGAAGCGATGATGCGCGCGTGGCGCAACGCCGCCAAGTGGGAGCCGGGACGCGCCAAGTTCTCGACCTGGCTGCACAAGGTCGCGCTGAACCTGTGCTACGACCGCCTGCGAAAGCGCAAATCCGCCTCGCTGGACGACGTGGCCGAACCGGTGGACGACCGTGCCTCGGCGCAGGACGGGATGGAGGCGAGCGAACGGCTCGACGTGCTGAAGGACGCCATGGAGGCGTTGCCCGAGCGTCAGCGCGCCGCGATCCAGCTGCGCCATTTCGAGGAGCGCGGCAACGACGAGACGGCGGAAATCCTCGGTGTGAGCATCGAGGCGGTGGAATCACTCCTGTCGAGGGGCAGACGCGCCTTGCGCGACAAACTCGCGGGACAACGAGCCTTATTGCTGGAAGAATGACGGTGATAGACATGAAGAACGACATGATGACGATCGAGGATTTCGAGGAACGCGCCATGGCCTACGGCGCCGATCTGGACGCGTGGCCCGAAGAGGACCGCGCCCCGGCCCGTACCCTGCTGGCCGGGTCGGCGGTCGCGCGCCGGGCGATGGACGATGCCCGCGCGCTCGACGAGGCGCTGGCCCTGTGGGACGGCCCCGCGCCGTCGCAGGCGCTGATGAGCCGGGTGCTGACCGATGCGGCGACGGTGGCGGGCGAAGCGCCGGTGGCGGCTTCCGCCCCGGCGCTCCGTACCGGCGCGGGATGGCTGGCGCGCGTGTTCGGGAATCGGCCCATGCTGCGCCCCGGCCTCGCGCTCGCCGCCTGCCTCGCGCTGGGCTTCGTGATGGGCACCACTCTCGAAGAACAGGTGATGGTCCCCGTCGATACCGGGATGAGCGTGGATGCCGGGATGATCGATTTCGCCTTCGCCCTCGAAGACGACGCCGACCTGCTCCTCGGCCCCGGGTCGCTTCTGTGATCGAGACGCAGGCTCCCGCCCCGCGCCGCCGCTGGGTGACGCTCGCCCTGCTGGCGTCGCTGGCGGTGAACCTGTTCCTCGTCGGGCTGGTCGGCGGTCAGTTCTTCGCCGAACCCGAGCAGACGCGCCCGCAATCGCGCGGCTATTCGCTCAACCCCCGGGTCGCGATGCAGGCCCTGCCCGAAGCGCGCCACGACGAGATCCGCGCCTTCTGGGAGCAATCGCGCGGGGGGATGCGCCGGGACTGGCGCGCTCTCGGCGAGTTGCGGCGGGAGATCGACGCCGCCGTCCGCGCGACACCCTTCGATATCGAGGCCCTGCGCGCGGCACAGCAGCGCGAGGTCGCGGCGCGCGGGGAGATGCGCGACGGCTTCAACGACCGGATCGCCGCTTTCATGGCGACCCTGAGCGACGCGGAGCGCACCGCCGTCGCCGACGTCGCCCTCGCCCGGATGGAGGAGCAATCCGAATACTGGCGCGAACGCCGCCGCAAGCGTCAGGCCGAGCGGGCCGAACGGGCCGCCGCTGCGACGGAGTAGGCTACTCCCCGTCCCGCGACACCCGGAACCGCGTTTCCTGCCGATACGTCTCCCCCGGCATCAGCACGATGGACGGATAGCCCGGCTGGTTCGGCGCGTCCGGCCAGTGCTGCGGCTCCAGCGCCAGTCCGGTGCCCTTGCCGTCATAGACCTGCAACCCCGGCTCCGTCGTCTCGATGGCCAGCGCCAGCCCCCCGGCGCGCAGGATGCAGGCCGCTTCCCCCGGCCCGCGCGGGTCGAGGCAGAAATTGTGGTCGATCAACCCATCATCGCCCAGGCGGAGCGCCCGCGCTTCTCGGAAGTCGAAGCGCGTCCCCGCTACGGGAGAGGGATCGCCCAGCGGGATCAGATGCTCGTCGACGGGTAGATACGTCTGCGCCGTCACCTCCAGCGTATGCCCCGACAGGTCGCCCGACCCGTCCATCGTCCAGTACGCATGGTTGGCGAGGTTGCAGAAGGTCGGCGTATCCGTCCGCCCCTCCAGCACCATCACCAGCGCGCCCTCTGCATCCAGCGAATACGTCGCCGTAAGGTCGAGCGTGCCGGGGAAGCCGCCCTGCCCGTCCGGCATGCGCAGGCTCATGCGGCACGACGCGCCGTCGGCCTCGTCGAGGGTCCAGTTCGTCACGCTGGAGCCGTGATAGCCGCCATGCAGCATGTTGCGACCCGTCTTCTCGTTCAGGTCGAGCGTCAGGTCCCGGCCCTCCAGCGTCGCGCGCCCACCGTCGATGCGGTTGGCCACGCGCCCCGCGATGGCGCCGTAATGGCGAAAATCCGTGAAGTACGGCTCCGCTTCCCCGGCCCCCAGCACCAGCGAATAGGGCACCGGGTCGATATGGAAACTCTGGATCGCCGCGCCCCATGTCAGGAGCGCGGCGCGGCTCCCCGCCCGCTCGATCACGATCCGCTGGATTGCCGAGCCGTCGGGGGCGGTCCCAAATTCAGGCGTCACCATTCAAACGCCTCCACCGTCTTGCGGCGTCCGAGCATGAAGGCATCGGCGGCCAGCACGAGGGGCGCGAGATCGATATCGCTCTCCCCCGCCTTCACCAGTTTCGCCATGCGGTCGTAGAGCCGCACGTATTCGCCGATCAGCAGCGGATTGCTCCCGTCATCGGCCTCGCCCGTATCCGCCGACTTGCGCTCCGTGCCGTCGATGCTCAGGGTCGCGCCGCCATCCGTGAGGGTGAGGCTGCCCTCCTTCGTCTCGACCTCGATGGTCCAGATCTGGTCGCCGTCCTTGAGGAAATCCATATCCACCGACGCTTCGGTCCCGTTCGGGTAGGCAAGGGCGATGCGCCCGGCGATGGGCGTCTCGCGGTTCGACGGGAATTCCAGTTCGGCCCCGGTCACGCGCAGCGGGTCGGGCAGGATGGCGGTGGTGATCGACAGGGCGTTGATGACCGGGTCGAAGATGCCCAGCCCCCCCGCGTCGAAGATCCAGTCCTGCCCCGGGTGCCAGCGGCGCACGTCCTCCTTCCAGATGATGCGCAGGGCGGTCAGGGTCTTGCCCTTCATCCACTCGCGCGCGGTGTCGACCTGCTCCGCCTCGCGCGAATGCCACGTCGTGAAGAGCGAGACGCCCTGTTCGCGCGCCATCGCCTCCAGCGCGTGGCACTCGGCCACCGTCGCCCCGGGCGGCTTTTCGAGCATCACGTTGCGCCCGGCCTTCAGCGCCATCGCCGCGCAGTCGAAGCGCGGGACGGGGGGCAGGCAGAGCGACACGGTGCGGATGTCGTCGCGCTGGTCGAGCAACGCCTGCATCGATGTGTAGCTGTCGATGCCGTCGAGGGTCGAGTTGCTGGAATAGGTCGCCGCCAGCTCCCAGTCGTCCGAGGCTTCGAGAGCGGGAACGTGCTGGTCGCGGGCGATCTTGCCGATTCCGACGAGGGCGATCTTCTGTCTTGTCATGGGGTATCCGTTTGTTAGGCGGCGTCGAAGGTGAGCTGTACCTTGGTCGAGCGGGTCCGGTCCGCCGCAGCAACGAAGGCGGCCTCGAAATCGGCGAGCGGGTAGCTGCCGGTGATGACGGGTCGCACGTCGATGGCGCGCGAATCGATGAGGGCGGCGGCCTCGGCGAATTCGGGGTGGAACCTGTGCGTCCCGCGCAGGGATATCTCCTTGGCCACCAGCACGTTGAGCGGCACGACCGTATCGCCGCCGATGCCGACCTGCACCACCGTCCCGCCGGGGCGGGTGCAGAGAATCGCGTCGCGGATGGCGGGGGCGACGCCGGAACACTCGAAGGTCACGTCGAAGCGGCCTTTATCCGCCTGGAAATCCGCCAGCCGCGCGCCGTCGGTCTTCACGTTGACCGTGTCCGTCGCGCCCATGGTCCGCGCCATGTCGAGCGCCACGTCTTCCAGATCCGTGACGACGATCTCGCTCGCACCGCGATGCTTGGCCACTGCCGCGCAGAGGACGCCGATGGGTCCGGCCCCGGTCACGAAGACGCTGCGCCCGGTCAGGTCGCCCGCCTGATTGGCCGCGTGGAGGCATACGGCCAGCGGCTCCGCACAGGCCGCCTCGCCCCCGCTCGCCCGCTTCAGCGGGATGCATTGGACGGCGGGGGTCACGAGCCGGTCGCGAAAGCCGCCCTGCATATGGGGCATTCGCATGGCCGAGCCGTAGAAGCGCATCTCCAGACACTGGTTGGGCATGTTCGCATCGCAATACCGGCACGATCCGCAGGGATGGCTGGGGTTCAGCGCGACCAGATCGCCGGGGGCCAGCCCCGTCACGCCCTCGCCCACCGCCTCGACCCGGCCCGCGACCTCGTGCCCGAGGATGACGGGTTCCTTCACCCGGATCGCGCCGAAGCCGCCGTCGTGGTAGTAATGCAGGTCCGACCCGCAGATCCCCCCCGCCTCGATGGCGACGAGCGCCTCGCCGGGGCCGGGGGCGGCGACATCGACGGTCTCGATGCGCAGGTCGTGGGGGCCGTGAAGGCGGCAGACGCGGGTTTGCATGGTTCTTCGGTCCATCGGAATGCCCGGCGGCCACGGGGCGGCGCGGGGGGATACGGGGTCGGGCGATGCCCCGATGATATGCCTCGTGCGAAAAGGCGCAATGGCCTTGATCGCCGGGCAACGGGGCGGCCCGCCATATCCGGTTCGCTCCCGGGCCGCGTGCGCAGCGATCCCGTGCTACAGGCGCGCCAGGAGTTCGGTCTTCTTGGTGGCGTATTCCTCATCGGTCAACGCGCCCGCCTCGCGCAGCTTGGCGAGGCGTTCGATCGTCGACAGGATCGTGTCGACATCCGCCACGATGGTCTTCGGCGGCTGCGATGCGGGAGTCGCGTCGGCTGGCGGGACCGGATGCGGCCGGGCTTCGGGCCGTGGCGGGTCGTTCCGTTGCGCCTGACCGGACCCTTGGGTCCCGCCGTTTCCCTGCGTCGGCGTGGAGGAGGCGGTCGGTTCGTCGCCCGCTTCTCCATGACCCGCCGCATCGGTGGATGCCGCTCCGGCCTCGGGCAGCGACATCAGCGAAAACTGACCGAACTGGCTCGAAAAACTCAGGCCGGAAGCCGGATCCGATCCGTTCGATTGCTGCTGGCTGAAACCGCTGATGGCATGCTCGCCGGAATCGAGCATCTGCACGGGCCGCCCGTTGCCGGGGTCTACCGCGACCCGCCGCGACTGTGGAAAATAGGCGTAGCGCATCGCGTTCTGCCCCCCCGAAACCGCAGGGTTGCCCAGTTCGGCGGGCCATCCGCCGCCGGAGGCCTGAGCCGTACGGAAGAACGGCACGTCCTTCATCGCGTCGGACAGGTCGCGGCATAGGTTGACGACGGTATTCTGCAGGCCGGTGTTGAACATGTCGCCGACCATGGTCATGCCCCCCATCATCCACTGCCCGCCGCCGCCCAGCTCGGGGATGTTGAACTGCGCCATCGTGCCGCCGCCCCGCGCCATCGCACGGGCCATCGCCTCCACGGTGTCGGTCGAAAGGGAATGGCGCGCGGCGATCCGCGCAATCGCGTGGCGGCCATCGTCGGTGAGGTCGGTCATTGTCGGGTCTTTCCGGAAAACGCGAAGGGCTTCGCTGCATTCTACGATTCCCGACGCGCCACCGCCAGCGTCGCGAGAAGAGCCAGTCACACCCCGCCCATCGCCCGCAGCCGCGCCATCGCCACCACTCCGCCAGCAGGGCCGACACCGCGAAGACCCGGCGCGGGTCGTAGCGGTCCGCGATTCCCGCCACCGCCGAGGCCAGCGCCCCGAGGACGAAGCCGACCTGTACCCCGCTCGACAGTGCCGCCTGACGAAACGGCGACACCGCCGCCTCGCGCAGCATGTCGGGCGCGATGGCGGCGGAGACGAACCACAGCGACAGCGCCATGACCTGCGCCACGATCAGCAATAGGAGAGAGCGCAGCTTCATCGACGATGCGGGCCGGTCACGCTCCGGGCGCGCGGGCATGGGGCAGGTGGCCGGTCTTGATCCAGACCCGCGCGCCGCTCTCCCCCGCCGTCGCCTCCAGCCGCGCGCGTGGCGGCAGGCGCAGCCACGACCACGCGCGCAATGCCTCGCCCCCTTCGGTCAGCGTGCCGTCCAGCACCAGCATCTCGGCCCCGCCGGGCGCGTCTTCGAACAGGGTCGCGCCGGGGGCCATCTCGATGCAGCGCACTCGTTCGCGCGCATCCTCGTGCAGCACCACCGCGCGCAGACCCGGTCCCGCCTCCACCATCCCTTCGTCCATCCGGCGCGTCACCTGCATCCGGTCATCGGGATCGAACTGCCACAGCTTGACGAAGATCGTGCAGCCGGGGGCCGAACCGGGGGTATGCGAGCTGGTCGGTGGGTTGCGGACGTATGTGCCGGTCGGGAAATCGCCGTGCTCGTCCTGAAACACGCCATCGAGGACGATGTATTCCTCGCCCCCCGCATGCACATGCGCCGAAAAGCGGCTCTCGGAGGCATAGCGCACGATGGTCGTCGCCCGCGCGACCTCCCCGCCGATCCGGTCGAGCATGCGCCGGTCGACGCCCTTCATCGGCGATGCCTGCCACGGCACATCGTCGGCATGGACGAGGACGCGGGCGTCGAAATCGGCGTTGAGTTCCATGGCGGGGGCCTCCTCGGGATGGATGGTGCTTTCTACCTGCCGATGGGCGCGAGCCAAGAACAATCACGTTCCCGGCATTCCCCGTCTTCTCCATGTGTCGCCGCGTCCGACTTGCGCGGACGGGCCTCGCGTCGCATGATCCGGGGACGGCCGCGGATCATGAAGACAGGACGGAAAGTCACGCGATGGGATATCACCAGCCCGGTTCCGTGGGCGAAGCGCTCGCCCTCCTCGGCGACGGGACCCTGCGGGTCGTCGCCGGATGCACCGATTTCTATCCCTCGCAACCCATGGGCGCGCGGTGCCGCGATATCCTCGACCTCACGCGCGTCGAAGGGCTGCGCGGGATCGACGAGACGGCGGAAGGCTGGCGCATCGGCGCGACGACGACCTGGACCGACGCGATTCGCGCCCCCCTGCCCCCCGCCTTCGACGCCCTGAAGCAGGCCGCGCGCGAGGTCGGGTCGGTGCAGATCCAGAACACCGGCACCCTCGTCGGCAACCTGTGCAACGCCTCCCCGGCGGCGGACGGGGTGCCGCCCCTGCTGGCGCTGGATGCGCGGGTCGAGGTCGCCTCGGCGGGCGGGTCGCGGCGGGTTGCGCTGCCGGATTTCATCACCGGCGTGCGGGCGACCGCGCTGGAGCCGGGGGAGATGGTGACGGCGCTGCACATCCCCCGCGCGGCGGCGGAGGGCGCGAGCGCGTTCCTGAAACTCGGCAGCCGCAAGCACCTCGTCATCTCCATCGCCATGGTCGCCGTGAATGCGACCGTTCGGGAGGAGCGCGTGAGCGACCTGCGCGTGGCAGTCGGGTCGTGCTCGCCCGTCGCGCTGCGCCTGCGCGCACTCGAAGCGGCGCTGGCGGGTCGCCCGGTGGCGGAAATCGGCGCGATGGACGCGGCATGGTTCGCCTCCCTCGCCCCCCTGTCCGACGTGCGCGGATCGTCGGAGTATCGCCTCGCCTCGGTCGCCGAACTGAGCGCCCGCGCCATCCGCATCGCTCTGGAGAAGGACGCGTCATGCTCAAACGGGTGAACGACATTTCCCTGACCCTCAACGGCGAGCGCGTGATGGTCGGGGCCGAGCCGGGCGAACGCTTGTCGGAGAGCCTGCGCGAGCGGCTGGGCGCGCGGGACGTGAAGATCGGATGCAATGCGGGCGATTGCGGGGCCTGCACCGTTCTGGTCGACGGTGCCCCCGTCTGCGCGTGCCTGATGACGACGCAGCAGGCGGCGGGGTGCGCGGTCGAGACGGCGGCGGGCCTGTCGCGGGGCGATCCGCATGCGCGGGCGCTGGCCGAGCGGTTTCAGGATCACGGTGCGGCGCAATGCGGCTTCTGCACCCCCGGCATGGTCGTCGCGGCGGTGGCCCTGCTCCGCGAGAACGACGCGCCGGACGAGGCGCAGATCGAAGGCGCGTTGGCGGGCGTGCTGTGCCGCTGCACCGGCTATCGCGCGATCGTCGATGCGGTTGCGGCGGTGCCGGGGTCGCTGGCCGGAGCGGGAGCCGTGGGCGATTCGATCCGGCGGCTGGACGGGGCGGACAAGCTGACGGGGGCCGAGCGGTTCGGCGACGACATCGCGCCACCCGGCACGCTGACCATCCGCGTCATCCGCTCGCCCCACGCGCGCGCGGCGTTCGAGTTCGGCGATCTGGAGCGGTGGCGCGCGGGACGCAGCGGGATCGAGGCGGTGCTGACCGCCGACGACATCCCCGGCGAGAACCGCTTCGGCGTCATCCCGCAATTCGCCGACCAGCCCGTCTTCGCGCAAAGCATCGCGCGGTTTCGGGGCGAGGCGATCGCGGCGGTGGTCGGCGAGCCGCAGGCCATCGACGACCTCGCCCCCGCCGATTTCCCCGTGACGTGGACGCCGCTCGACGCCGTCGCGGAGCCTGCCCCCGCCCGCGAGCCGGGCGCTCCCCTGCTGCACGACGACCGCGCGGATAACGTGATGTGCGAGGGGTTCGTGCGATGCGGCGATGCGAAGGCGGCGCTGGCGCGGGCCGACGTGGTGGCGACGGGCGCGTTCGCCACCGCCTTCGTCGAGCACGCCTATCTCGAACCCGAAGCGGGGTTCGCCGAAGTCGTGGATGGGCGGGTCGAGATCCATGTCTGCACGCAGGCGCCCGTGATGGACCTCGAATCCATGGCGCTGATCCTCGGCCGAGACAAGCGGGACGTGCGAATCGTGCCGAGCGGGTGCGGCGGGGGATTCGGGTCCAAACTCGACCTGTCGATCCAGCCTTATCTCGCGCTCGGCGCGCTGAAGACGGGTCGCCCCGTGCGCCTCGCCCTGACCCGCACCGAATCGATGCAGTCGACCACCAAGCGCCACCCCGCCACCATCGCGCTCAAGATCGGCGCGACGAAGGACGGGCGGCTGTGCGGCTTCGATTTCGAGGGGGATTTCAACACCGGGGCCTATGCGAGTTGGGGGCCGACGGTGGCGAACCGGGTGCCGGTGCATGCCTCCGGCCCCTATCGCATCGCGGATTATCGCGCGCTGGCGCGAGGGGTGCACACGCATTGCCCGCCCTCGGGCGCGTTCCGGGGCTTCGGCGTTCCCCAATCGGCCATCGCGCAGGAAACCCTGTTCGACGATCTGGCCGCGCAGCTCGGCATGGACCCGCTCGATTTCCGCCTTGCCAACGTGCTGGAGGATGGCGAGCGCACCGTCTGCGGGCAGGTCTTCGAGCAGGGCGTCGGCATCCGCGCGTGCCTCGAAGCGCTGCGCCCGGCATGGGAGAGCGAGCGCGCGGCGGCGGAAACGTTCAACGCGGCAGCGACCGGACCCCTGCGCCGGGGCGTCGGCATCGCGTCGGGGTGGTACGGCTGCGGCAACACCTCCCTGCCCAACCCCTCGACCATCCGCGCAGGGATAGCCGCCGACGGCACCGTCCATCTGCATCAGGGCGCGGCGGATATCGGGCAGGGCGCGAACACGGTCATCGCGCAGATCTTCGCGACCGCGCTGGGGGTGAAGGCCACCGACCTGCGCCTCGTCGGCCCCGATACCGACGTCACGCCGGATGCCGGCAAGACCTCCGCCTCGCGCCAGACCTTCGTGTCGGGCAACGCGGCCCGGCTCTGCGGCGAAGCCTTGCGCGCCAAGCTGATCCGCCACGTCAATGCCGCGCCGGACGCGACGCTGACGATGACGGACGGCGCGATCCGCTTCACCGATGCGACCGGCACCCATAGCGTCGATCTGTCCGCGATGATGGCGGATTCCGACGGCTACGTCATCAAGGCCAAAGCCACTTACGACCCGCCGACCAAACCGCTGAACGCCGACGGTCAGGGCATCCCCTACGCCCAGTTCGGCTACGCCGCGCAGGTCGCGGTGCTGGAGGTCGACACCGCGCTCGGCACCGTCCGCCCGCTGAAATTCATCGCCGCGCATGACGTGGGCCGCGCGATCAACCCGATGCTGGTGACGGGCCAGATCCACGGCGGCATCGCGCAGGGCCTCGGCATGGCGCTGATGGAAGAGTACGTCCCGGGGCGGACCGAGAACCTGCACGACTACCTCATCCCCACCATCGGCGACATCCCGCCCATCGAATCGATCATCGTGGAGGTGCCGGACGCGCACGGTCCCTACGGCGCCAAGGGTCTGGGCGAGCACGTGCTGATCCCCACGGCCCCCGCGATCCTCAACGCGATCCGCCATGCCTGTGGCGTGCGGATGACGCGGGTGCCGGTGACGCCATCGCGGCTGGCGGCGGCGTTGCGGGAGCGGGACGGTGGCTGAGGCGCGTGAGAAGCCGGAGAAGATCCGCTGCGACGCCTGCCCCGTCCTGTGCTTCATCGCCGAAGGGCGCTCGGGGGCCTGCGACCGCTATGCCAACCACGACGGCGCGCTGGTGCGGCTCGACCCGCTGACGGTGATCGAGGGCGGGGGCGAGGCGGTGCCGTTCCTCGCCGATACGGAATGGGACGGCGACCTCGTGAAGGGCGCTCGCCCCCTCGTCACCGCCATCGGCGCGGGCACGACCTATCCCGACTACAAACCCGCCCCCTTCATCGTGAGCCAGAACGTCGAGGGCGTCGACATGGTGACGGTCGTGACGGAAGGGATCTTCAGCTATTGCGGCGTGAAGGTGAAGATCGACACGGATCGTTTCATCGGCGCCGAACGCGCGGTGGTGCGGATGGATGGCGAGCCGGTCGGCCACGTGACGACCAGCGAATACGGGTCGAAGATGCTGTCCCTCGGGGGCGTCGAGCACCTGACCGGCGGGTCGAAGAAGGAAGGCCGCGTCACCTGCGACGCGCTGCTGCGCCTGTGCAATCGTCTCGCGGTGGAGGTGACGATAGACGATGGCGCGACGGTGGTGGTGCAGGCGGGCCGCGCGCCGGTGGTGGACGGCGTGGCCGAGCGGTTGATGCGGGTCGGTTGCGGGTCGGCGACCATCGGCATGTTCGCCGCGCAATGGGCGGGGCATGTGGACGAGGTGATCGTGGTGGACGACCACATCACCGGCGTGTTGAGCGAGCATCAGGCGGGCAGGATGCTCGACATGCCGCCCAGCGGGATCAAGGTGAAGGGCCGCAAATCGACGCCGGGGCGCTACTTTCAGGTCGCGGAACCGGGCACCGGCTGGGGCGGCACGGATATCGACGACCCGCTGACGATCCTGAAGGATGCCGATCCGAAGGTGGCGCGGGCGGGGATGCGCCTGCTGATGGTCTCGACCACGGGCGAGCAATCCGCGTATTTCGAGCTGGACGACGCCCTGCGCCCCGTCGCCCGCCCCCTCCCCGACGCGCTGAAGACCTCCGTGGAGCGAATCGCGGAGAACTGCGAGCCGTCGCTCTGTTCGGTGCTGTTCATGGGCGGCGCGGGGGGGTCGCTGCGGTCGGGCGTGACCGAGAATCCCGTGGGGCTGACCCGGTCGGTGCGCGATGCGCTGACCTGCGTCACCTGCGGCGGGGCGCGGACCTATGTATGGCCGGGCGGCGGGATCACGCTGATGGCGGACGTGACGGCCATGCCGGACAACGCCTTCGGCTACGTCCCGACCCCCGCCCTCGTCGCGCCGATCGAGTTCACGATGCGGCTGTCCGATTACGTGGCGATGGGCGGGCATGCGGAGCGTGTGCGCCCGGTCGAAGACGTGCTGACGCCCGATATCCGCCGGGTCGGGCGCATGGAGGGAACGGCGAACCCGCTGGCGCCGCATTCGTACCGATGGCCGTGACGGGCGGGGCGAGCGCGGCCCTGCTGGATGGCGGCGCGCGGCTGCACCTGCATCACGGGCCGATCGACCTGATCGTCGGAGCCGACCCTGTACGGGCGGGCGAGCGGCGGGTGGCGTTCGAGGCAGCCCGCGCGGGCTTTGCGGGTGTGCTGGACAGGCTGGTGGCTGAACTGCCGCTATTGCGCGCCCCGCTCACCCCCGCATCACCCGCGCCCGATGGTTTGGTCGCGCGGCGGATGCACGATGCCGCCCTGCCTCATTGCGCGGATACTTTCGTCACGCGCATGGCGGCGGTGGCCGGGGCGGTGGCCGACGCGGTGCTGGCGGCGATGGTTTCGCGGGTCGCCCTGCGCCGGGCATGGGTGAATAACGGCGGGGATATCGCCGTGCATCTGGCTCCGGGCGAAAGGGTCGACATCGCGATGGCGGGGCTGGACGGGCGCGACCTGGGGCGCGTGGGGATCGACGCGGCGGACGGCATCGGCGGGCTGGCGACCAGCGGGGCGGGCGGGCGCAGCCTGTCGCTCGGCATCGCGGACAGCGTGACGGTGCTGGCGCGCGATGCGGCGGCGGCGGACGTGGCGGCAACGCTGATCGCCAATGCCGTCGACCTGCCCGGCCATCCGGCCATCCGCCGCGAACCGGCGGCGTACCTGTATCCCGACAGCGATCTGGGCGAGCGGATGGCCGTCACGGGGGTCGGCGCCCTGACGCCGTCCGAAGTGGCCACGGCGCTGAACGCCGGGGAGCGGGTCGCGCGGGCGATGCACCATGCGGGGCAAATCGCGGGCGCGGCGCTGTTCCTGCGCGGGCGGAGCGCCCTCGTCGGGGCGGGGCTGTCCATCCACGAGAAACGCGAAGAGGTGGCCTGAAATGCGCGCGACGATCCGCAAGCTGACCGTGACGGTCGAGGAAACGCATACCGAAGCCGGGCGCCCCGTCTCGCCCCCCACGCGCAAGGCGGTCGCGGCGGCGGTGATCGCGAACCCGCATGCGGGGGGCTACGCCGAAGACCTGTCCGACCTGATGGAGATGGGGGCCGATCTCGGCGCCCTGCTCGGCGTGCGATGCGTCGCGGCGCTGGGCATCGCGCCGGAGGAGGCGCAGGGATACGGCAAGGGGGCCATCGTCGGCGAGGACGGCGAGCTGGAGCACGCCGCCGCGCTCCTTCATCCGAAGATGGGCGCGCCGCTGCGGGCCGCCGTGTCGAAGGGAGCCGCATTGGTGCCGTCGTCCAAGAAGTGCGGCGGGCCGGGGGCGACGCTCGACGTGCCGCTCGGGCACAAGGACGCGGCCTATGTCCGCTCGCATTTCGACGCGGTGGAGGTGCGGATCGCGGATGCTCCGCGCGCGGGCGAAATCATCGTGGCGGTGGCGGTCACGGATAGCGGGCGGCCCCTGCCCCGGGTCGGCGGGCTGACGCATGGGGAGGCGGTGGGGGAGGACGGGTTGCGGTAGGGGTGTGCGGGTGGAAGGAGGCCCCGTATCGAGTGCGGGGCGGGGACAGTATTACCGCGCCCAGCGCGCCGCCGCGCCGTCGTCGCTCTCGCGGGCATCGACCCATTGCGCGGTCCCGTCGGTCATCGCCTCCTTCTTCCAGAAGGGCGCGCGGGTCTTGAGGTAGTCCATCAGGAATTCCGCCGCCTCGAACGCCGCCACGCGGTGACGGCTGGCGGTGGCGACGAAGACGATGCGCGCGCCGGGGGCTAGTGGGCCAACGCGGTGGATGATCGCGCTCGCCTGCAAGGGCCAGCGGTCGCGCGCCTCGGCCTCGATGGTCTCCAGCGCCTTTTCGGTCATGCCGGGATAATGCTCCAGCGTCATCCCCTCGACGCCGCCACCGCCCCGCACCAGCCCCGTGAAACTGACCACCGCGCCGATATCGGTATCGCCCGCCGCCAGCGTCTCCAGCTCCGCGCCGGGGTCGAAATCGGCTTCCTGCACCCGCACGGCCATGCGTCAACCGCCCGTGACGGGGGGGAAGAGCGCGACCTCGCGCACCCCCGCGAGGGACGCGTCGAAACCGGCCTGTTCCTGATCGACCGCCACGCGAATCGCCGCCGTATCCTCGAACGCGGCGGCATAGCGCGGCTCGCGCGCCCTGAGCCAGTCCACCAGATCGGCGACCGTCGCCACGGTGTCGGGGGGCGAGACCTCCTCGGACCCGACGCCGATGCGCTCGCGCAGCCATGCGAAGTAGAGCACGCGCATCAGCCCGCCTCTTCCGCCGCCACGATCGTGCCCATGCCCCGCGCGAAATACTGGTAGCCGGTGATCGCCGTCATCAGCGCCGAAAGCCACAGCAGCGCCACGCCGAACAGGTCGACCATGCCGAGCGCGAGCCGGCCGCAGACGATGCAGGTCGTCTGGTAGCCCGCGAAATTGAGGTAGAGCGCCAGCAGCAGCACGGCGATGGCGGTCATCTGCACCGTCGTCTTCCACTTGGCCAGCAGGGATGACGGCATGATGACCTTCTTGTCCGCGAGGAACTCGCGCAGGCCCGACACCGCGAATTCGCGCACCATAATGATCGCGGCGGGGACCAGCACGACCCAGCTCGCGCCGTACAATCCGCACAGCACGAGGAGCGCGACGGCGACCATCGCCTTGTCGGCGATCGGGTCGAGCAACCGGCCCAGCGCCGTCGTCTGCCCCCATCGCCGGGCCAGCCACCCGTCGAGGAAGTCGGTCAGCGACGCCGCCGTGAACAGCACGAAGGCGAGCGCGTCGGAATAGGGATGCGCCAGCACGACGTAGCCGAGCGGAAGGATCGCGGCGGCGATCAGGCGCGTGAAGGTCAACGCGTTGGGTATGGTCCACATCATGCCCCTTGATAGCGGGACCGGCGCGGCATAGGAAGAGCCGATGAGCAGACTCGACAGCGCAATCCGCCGCCTGACCGCCCAGCGCGACTGCCTCGCGGTGGCGATGGCCCGTGCGCCCGAGGGCGCGCTCCTCGAAATCGGCCTCGGGAACGGGCGGACGTTCGATCATCTGCGCGAACTGGCGCCGGATCGCGACATCTGGGTCGTCGACCGGCAGATGAACGCGCATCCCGCCTCGGCCCCCGATCCCGCGTTCTTCCTGCAAGGCGAAGCGGATGCGATGCTCGACGCCCTGTTCGAGCGCGTGGGGCGCGGCGTGGCGCTGGTCCATTACGATCTCGGCGTCGGCCTGCCGGAAGAGGATGCACCCCTGCGCGTATCGCTGACGGATCGCATCCTGCGGCTGATGGTGCCGGGGGCGTATCTGGTGGCGAACGGGGCCTTCGAGGGAATGGCGCGGGAGCCGCTGCCCGAGGGCGTGGCGGCGGACCGGTATTTCATTCACCGGGCCGGGTAGGCCTTCGGGAAGTGCTGCCCCGCAGCCGATACGGGACAGCACGATCCTTCAGAGAGCCTCGTAATCCTGCTCGAACGTGTCGCAGGACGAGATATTGCCGCTCTTCAGACCCCGGAAGAACCAGTCCACCCGCTGTTGCGACGTGCCGTGGGTGAAGGTGGCCGGGTTGACGTGACCGCCGGAGCGACCCTGCAACGTGTCGTCGCCGATGGCGAAGGCGGCGTTCAGCGCTTCCTCGACATCGCCATCCTCCAGCACCTGACGGCTGCGCTGGATGCGGTTGGTCCAGACGCCGGAATAGCAGTCGGCCTGCAGTTCCAGCCGCACGGTCGCCTTGTTCGCCTCCGTCTTCGAGACGGAGCGGCGGTAGCGGTCGACCTTGGGGATGATGCCCTCGATGTTCTGGACGTGGTGCGCGACCTCGTGCGCCACGACATACGCCTGCGCGAAGTCGCCCGGCGCGCCCAGACGGCGCTCCATCACGTCGTAGAAGCCGGGGTCGATGTAGATCTTCTTGTCGGCGGGGCAGTAGAACGGGCCGGAGCCGGTCGAGGCCGGACCGCAGGGCGACTTCGTGCTGCCGCCGAAGATCACCAGCGTCGGTTCCTCGTAGCGCGCGCCGTTCTCGCGGAAGATGTTGGACCACACCTCCTCGGTATCGGCCAGCACGACGCCGAGGAACTTGCTGTGGTCGTCGTCGATGCCGGGACCGGGCGCGTAGGTCGCCCCGCCGCCCCCGCTCAGGCCCGCGCCGCCACCGCCGCCCACGCCGACCATCTGGAGGAGCGGTACGTATTGCGGAAAGAAGATTGAGGCGACGAACAGGACGATGGCCCCGATCCCGAGGCCCCCGCCCGCCCGCTTCATGCCCCGACCGCCGCGACGGTCCTCGATATTGCTGCTGCCCCTGCGCCCTCGCCACTGCATGATGCGCCCCTTCCGTTCGATCAAGAATTCCAGTCGCACAATATGGGGCCGGGTGCGACAAAAGGGAATAGCCGGTCGCCGACTCGCGCGGGGCGACCCCGCGTACAGGCCAGAAATTCGGCCCGTAACGCGTATCCGCCGGTTTCGGCGGGGCAAGAAATGGTCCAGACTGCGGATCACTTCATCCCATCGAAACGGGCGAGCGCCGATGCGACCGATTCTCTCCAGACTGGCGACGCTCCTGTTTCTGGTCCTCCTCGCGACGCTGCCCTCGCCCGCTTCCGCACAGGTCGCCCTGTCCGGCGGCGATACGGAGACGGCGGTGCCCGCCCTGCCCGACCCGCTGACGCCCGACGCGGTGCGCGGCCTCGTCTCACGCCTCTCCGACGGAGAGGTGCGCGCGCTATTGCTCGACCGGCTCGACGCGGTGGCGAGCGAGGCCACGGCGGCACGATCGACATCCGCGGGCAATGCCATCCGCACCTCGCTGGCGGAAGTGTCGGACAGCATCGCAACCGCCTTCCGAAGCTCGCCCGACCTGCTGAGCGGTCTCGAGCGCGGGTTCGGCAACTTCCTGGAGCCGCGCGGATGGTCCGGGGTCGGGCGGCTGGTCGGCCTGACGCTTCTGGCGCTGGCCCTGGGTTTCATCGCCGAACGCACGGTCATCCGGCTGCGGGGCCTGTGGCGCGGGCGCGATGCGCGGGAGTTGCCGGATACGCTGGGGCATCTGCTGATCGTGCTGGTCAAGCGGGCATTCTTCGAGGCGATCGGGCTGGTCGCGTTCTTCTACGTGGCCCGTTACGCCCTCGGCATGTTCCTGCCCACCGAGGCACCGCCAAGCGAGCCGGGCATCCGTCACGCTTCCGATCTTCTGGCCGCGACCACGTTCTTCACCTACGTCGTCATGTGGCCGCGCGCCCTGCTGCTGTTCAACCGCTTCGTCTCGGCCCCCTACGAGCCGCATCTGCGCCTGATCCATGTCGATGACTGGACCGCCCGATACCTCTATCGCAACCTGGCGCTGGCATTCGGATTATGGGGGTTCGTGGGCTTCATCGTCCCGTTCCTCGCCACCCATGGCGTACAGGTCGGCGAGCTGCGGCTGGGGTTCTGGCTGACCCTGACCGTCTACGCGATCCTGATGTACACGACGTGGCGCGCCCGCCCCGGCCTGCGGATGATGATGCGGGGCGACAACGACGACATCACCCCCGGCGAGGAAACCTTCATCCACCTCTACCCCTATATCGGGATGGTGCTGATCTTCCTGAACTGGCTGCTGATCGAGATGCTCGTGGCCAAGAAGCTGTTCCACCTGATCGACGGGCGCGAGACGCTGACGCTGATGCTGCTGCTGTTCGCGCCGACCTTCGACACGGCGGTGCGCGGCATCGTCCGGCGGATGACCCCGCCCCCCACGGGCGAGGGGCTGGTCGCTCACGCCGCCTACCAGCGTGCCAAGCGCAGCTATATCCGCATCGGGCGGGTGCTGGCGACGGTGCTGGTGGTCCTGACCGTCGCGTGGCTGTGGGAGATCGACCTGACGAACATCGCCGCGTCCGGCGTCGGCTTTCGCATCGCCGGGCGGCTGATCGAGGGGATCATGATCGCCCTCGTCGGCTATCTGATATGGGAGCTGTCATCGCTGTGGATCAACCGCAAGCTGGCCGCCGAGCGCACGGCGATGGGCTTCGACGGCGAGGACGAGAGCGTGGGCGACGAGGGGGGCACGGGCGTCTCGCGCCTCGCCACCGTCCTGCCGCTCCTGCTGGGCGTGCTGAAGGTGACGATCATCGTGATCTTCGGCCTGATCGTCATAGACAATTTCGGGATCGACACGACGCCGCTGCTCGCCGGGGCCGGGATCGTCGGCCTCGCCATCGGGTTCGGCGCGCAGAAGCTGGTGGCCGATATCGTCTCGGGCATCTTCTTCCTCGTCGACGATGCCTTTCGCGCGGGCGAATACCTCGATGTCGACGGAACCATGGGCACGGTCGAGAAGATCTCCGTCCGCTCGATGCAATTGCGCCATCACAAGGGGGCCGTGCATACCATCCCCTACGGCGAAATTCCCAAGATCACCAATTTCTCGCGCGACTGGGTCATCATGAAGCTGAAATTCACGGTCCCTTTCGACACTGACCCCAACAAGGTGAAGAAGATCTTCAAGAAGATCGGGGCCGAGATGATGACCGTGCCCGAATACGCCGAAGATTTCCTGCAACCCTTCAAGTCGCAGGGCGTCTTCGACTTCGACGACGTGGGGATGATCATCCGGGGCAAGTTCATGGCGAAACCCGGCAAGCAGTTCGTGCTGCGCAAGGAGGTCTATAACCGCGTGATCCGCGCCTTCGAGGAGGCGGGGATATCCTTCGCCCGGCGCGAGGTGCGCGTGGCCATCCCCGGCATCGAGAACACGTCCCTGACACCCGACCAGCGCGAGAGCATCGCCGCCGCCGCGAGCGATGCCGCAGGCACGCCGACGTCGGCTTCGGGCGGAGGGGACGATCGATGATACGACTACCGGCCTTCAAGTTCGACGATCGCCCTCGCGCAGTCATGGCGCAGGGCAGGCAAATCGTGTTTCACGATCCACCAGACGACATCGAGACTGACCCGGTTGTAGTCGTGCCTCAGGACATTGCCGAAATTTCGCATCGCCTTCCAGTCGTGCAACGGCAACACCTCTTCCGCATGAGGCTGCGCCTTGATCGCGGCTTCGGTTACGCGTTGAAGACAACGTTCGACAGCGTCGATAACGACGGGCGTTGCCTCGAAATCGGTGAGCGTAAGCCCTTCGGTGTAGCCTTCGATGCGGTCGATATTCTCGACGATGTCGGACAGGCGGCTGGCGGTTTCCTCAGAAGGCATCGACCTTATCCCGCTCGAAGAATCGACGAACTTTCTGACGCATCATCGTTTCATCGGTGATTTCGACGGTATGGGAAAACAGTTTTCCGATCTTTTCCTCGATATCCGCCAGTTTACCGAAATACCGGATGCCTTCAGGCATCGCATCGGGCGCCAACCGCAGCGCGATATCGATATCCGAGTCGCTCCGCGCATCCCCCCGCGCCCGCGACCCGAACAAGGCGGCATGACGCACGCCCATCGCCTCAAGTTCGGCACGATGGGCGCGCAGGGTCGCGATGATGTGCTCGGCCTCGGTCATGCACCGAAGATACGGTGCGGGGGCCGTTACTTCAAGCTACCGCAGAACCGCTGGATCCGCTCGCAGGCATCCGTCAGCACTTCATCCGATGTCGCATAGCTGGCGCGGAAATACGGCGACAGGCCGAAGGCGGCGCCGTGGACCGCCGCGACGCCCTCGACTTCCAGAAGCTCGGTGACGAAATCCTCGTCCGTCTCGATCTTCTTACCCGACGGCGCGGTCTTGCCGATGCAGCCCCTGATCGACGGATAGACGTAGAACGCGCCTTCCGGCACCGGGCACTCGATGCCGTTGCACTGGTTGAGCATCGAGACGACCAGATCGCGCCGCCGCTCGAACGCCTTGCCGGATTCGGCGATGTAGTCCTGCGGCCCGTTCAGCGCCGCGACCGCCGCCCATTGCGAGATCGAGCAGGGGTTCGACGTCGATTGCGACTGCACCTTGCGCATCGCCCCGATCAGCTTGGCCGGGCCGCCCGCGTAGCCGATGCGCCAGCCGGTCATCGCGTAGGCCTTGGATACGCCGTTCACCGTGAGCGTGCGCTCCATCAGCTTCGGCTCCACCTCGGCGGGGGTGCAGAACTGGAAGGGCGCGTAGGCGATGTGCTCGTACATATCGTCGGTCATGATCCAGACGTGACTGTGCCGAAGCAGAACATCCGTCAGACCCTTCATCTCCTCGCGCGAATAGCCCGCCCCCGTGGGGTTGGACGGCGAGTTGAAGATCAGCCACTTGGTCTTGGGCGTAATGGCGGCTTCGAGCATGTCGGGGGTCATCTTGAACCCCGTCTCGATCCCGGCCTCCACCGCGACCGGCTCGCCTCCGCCGAGGAGTACCATATCGGGATAACTGACCCAATATGGCGCAGGGATGATGACCTCGTCGCCGGGGTTCAGGGTCGCGACCAGGGCGTTGTAGAGAATCTGCTTGCCGCCCGTGCCGACCGAAATGTTCTCGCGCGCGTAGTCCAGCCCGTTCTCGCGCTTGAACTTGGCGACGATGGCATCCTTCAGCTCGGGAATGCCGTCGGGGGCGGTGTACTTGGTCTTGCCCGCGTCCATCGCGTCCTTGGCGGCCTGCTTGATATGCTCGGGAGTGTCGAAATCCGGCTCGCCCGCGCCCAGTCCGATCACGTCCTTGCCTGCGGCCTTCAGCTCGGCGGCCTTCGTCGTCACCGCGATGGTGGGCGAGGGTTTCACGCGGGCGAGGGATTCGGCGAGGAAGGACATCGGGGGATACTCCGGTTTGAGGTGCCGCCCTCTTACGCCGCGCCCCTCGGCCTTGCAAGGAGCGATCAGGCGCGGAAATGCCGCCCGATATGGACGAGGGCGTCGGCGGTCCGCTCGTCGTCCGGGTCGCCGTCGACCGCCGCCACGCCGCGCACCATCCGCTCCAGATCGTCCTGCGCCTCCGGCCCGGCCAGCGCGCGGGTGCGGCGGGAAAGGCGGTAGACGGCGTTGTCGTTGTTGCCGCACTGGCCGACCGTCCAGCGGGCCAGCGCGACCATCTCGCTCGCCTCGGCCCCGTCGATGCCGAAGGTCCGCGCCGCTTCGGATTGCGCGGCGGCCAGCTCGCTCGCCGTCAGGTCCCCGTCGCTGGACGCGACCGCCAGCACCACGCCCATCGCCGCGATGCGGGCGTCGTCGAGGCTGTCGACCGGGTGCACGTTGGTCTTGCGCCGGAACCCGAAGCGGCGGGCCGCGTTGCGCACGTCCTGCGCCGCGTTGGACAGGTCGCTGACGATCTCCCCCGCCTGCTTCATGCGCCAGTACCAGATGCCCACGGTCGTCGCGACGCCGATGATGAACAGCAGGATAGGCATGACGCTCTCCGAGTTTTAATTCGATGCAGATCGTTCATACCCGAGAAATACCGCCCCGTAAAACGAAACGCCGCCCCGGTTACCCGGGACGGCGCGATGTCATCGGTCGGCGCGGGTCAGTGGACCGTCAGCGCCTCGCCCCCGTCTGCGGGGCCTTCGCCGGGGGGCGGCGTCGGCGCCACCACCGCATCGCCCATCACCAGCCCGCTCTCGTCCGCGGTCACGGAAACGGTCGAGCCGTCCTTCACCGACCCGGCGAGGATGCGCTCGGCCAGCGGGTCCTCCAGCGCCTTCTGGATCACCCGCTTGAGCGGACGCGCGCCGTAGGCGGGGTCGTAGCCCCGGTCGGCCAGCCAGACCCGCGCGCTCTCGTCCAAGTCGATGGCGATCTTGCGGTCGCCGAGGCGTTTGGTCAGGCGACCGAGCTGGATATCGACGATCCCGGTCATGTGCTCGCGCGCCAGCCGGTCGAAGATGATGATCTCGTCCAGCCGGTTCAGGAACTCGGGGCGGAAATGCGCCTGCACCGCCGCCATCACCGCATCGCGCGCCGGTCCCATCGCCGCCCCGTCCGCCATCTCCGTCAGGGCCTGAGACCCCAGATTCGACGTCAGGATGATGATGGTGTTGCGGAAATCGACCGTCCGGCCCTGCCCGTCCGTCAGGCGGCCTTCGTCCAGAACCTGCAACAGCACGTTGAACACGTCCGGATGCGCCTTCTCCACCTCGTCGAACAGCACGACCTGATAGGGCCGCCGCCGCACGGCCTCGGTCAGCGCGCCGCCCTCGTCATAGCCGACATAGCCGGGAGGGGCGCCGATCAGGCGGGCGACGGAATGCTTCTCCATGTACTCGCTCATGTCGATCCGGGCCATCGCCGTATCGTCGTCGAACAGGAACATGGCCAGCGCCTTGGTCAGTTCCGTCTTGCCCACCCCCGTCGGGCCAAGAAACAGGAAGCTGCCCAGCGGCTTGTTCGGGTCCGAGATACCGGCCCGCGAGCGGCGCACGGCGCGGGAGACGGCGGTGACGGCCTCTTCCTGCCCGATCACGCGTTTCGCGATCTCCTCTTCCATGCGCAGCAGCTTCTCGCGCTCGCCCTCCAGCATCTTGTCGACCGGCACCCCGGTCCAGCGGGAGACGACCGTCGCGATATGCTCGGGCGCGACCGCTTCTTCCACGAGGACATCGTTTTCGGCGGCTTCCGCATCGGCCAGCTTCTTCTCCAGTTCGGGGATGAGGCCGTAGGACAGCTCCCCCGCCTTGGCCAGATCGCCGCGCCGCTTGGCATCGTCCAGCTCGTTGCGGGCGTGGTCGAGCTGTTCCTTGACCTCGCGCGCATCGGCCAGCTTGTCGCGCTCGGCCTCCCACTGGGCGGTCAGGGCGCGCGATTCCTCTTCGAGCTGTTCGAGGGCCTTCTCCAGCTTCTCCAGCCGGTCGACGGACCCCTGATCCGTCTCCTTCTTCAGCGCTTCGGCCTCGATCTTCTTCTGGATGATCTCGCGGTCCAACGCATCGAGTTCCTCGGGCTTGGAATCGACCTCCATGCGCAGGCGCGATGCCGCCTCGTCCATCAGGTCGATGGCCTTGTCGGGCAGGAAGCGGTCGGCGATGTAGCGGTTCGACAGGGTCGCCGCCGAGACCAGTGCGGCATCGGAGATGCGGACCCCGTGATGGACCTCGTATTTCTCCTTCAGCCCGCGCAGGATCGAGATGGTGTCCTGCACCGTGGGTTCGGCCACGAAGATGGGCTGGAAGCGACGGGCGAGCGCGGCGTCCTTCTCGACGTGCTTGCGGTATTCGTCCAGCGTCGTCGCGCCGATGCAGTGAAGCTGGCCACGCGCGAGGGCGGGCTTCAGAAGGTTCGACGCATCCATCGCCCCGTCGGTCTTCCCGGCACCGACCAGCGTGTGCATCTCGTCGATGAACAGGATGATGCCGCCCGCCTCGGCTTCGACCTCGGAGAGCACGGCTTTCAGCCGCTCCTCGAACTCGCCGCGATACTTCGCGCCCGCGATCAGGCTGCCCATATCGAGCGCCATCAGCTTCTTGTCCTGAAGGCTCTCCGGCACGTCGCCATCGACGATACGGCGCGCCAACCCTTCGGCGATGGCGGTCTTGCCGACGCCCGGTTCGCCGATGATGACAGGGTTATTCTTGGTCCGGCGGCTCAGCACCTGCATCGCGCGGCGGATTTCCTCGTCCCGGCCGATGACCGGGTCGATCTTGCCCTCGCGCGCCGCTTCCGTCAGGTCGCGGGCATATTTCTTCAGCGCATCGAAGCCGTCCTCGGCGCTCGCGCTATCGGCGGTGCGGCCCTTGCGCAGATCGTTGATGACGGTGTTCAGCGATTGCGCGTTCACGCCCGCGCTATCGAGGATCTTCGCGCTGTCCGACCGCTGGACCATGCCCAGCGCCTGCAACAAGCGTTCGACGGTGACGTAGCTGTCCCCCGCCTTGTCGGCCAGCTTCTCGGCCTGCTCGAACACGCGCGACAGTTCGGGCGACAGGTAGACCTGCCCCGCCCCGCTGCCCTCGACCTTCGGGATCTTGCCCAAGGCCAGTTCGGTATCGCGCAGGGCCATGGCCGGGTCGCCGCCCGCCTTGCGGATCAGGTTCTGCGCCAGCCCCTGATCGTCATCAAGCAGGACTTTCAGCAGGTGCAGCGGGCTGAAGCTCTGGTGCCCCTCGCGCAGGGCCATGCCCTGCGCCGATTGCACGAAACCCTTGGAGCGTTCGCTCAGTTTATCGACGTTCATCTCGGTACTCCTCAAGCGTGGAGCGATCTTCGCCCGAAAACTGGCGCGAAACTTGCTCCACCTCAACACAACGAAATTCGGCCATTCGGGCCGGGTTGCGTTCTAGGTGGGTGCCGTCGAGCGGTTTGCCAAGACTTGGCGCAGTGCTGAAATTGTTAATTCCGCTCGGATACGATGGGAGACGGGGACGACACATATGGGCAGGGGTATGATGAGGAACGCTATCCAGACGTCACGCAGATCACTTCTTATCGGGATGGGGGCCACGCTGGCCGCGCCCGCCCTCTCCACGCCTGCCCTGAGCATGGCGCGGATCGCCAACACGCGCTCGCTCGCGTTGCACAACACGCGGACCGACGAGCGGTTCGACGGCGTCTACTACGCCGATGGCGTCTACGAACCCGAGGCGATGGCCGCGCTCGACAGCATCCTGCGCGATCATACGGCCGACGAGGTGACGATGATGGACGTGCGCCTCTACGACCTGTTCGCCCGCCTGCGCGAGACGCTCGACAAGACCGACCCGCTGCGCATCACCTCCGGCTATCGCACGCGCGCGACCAACGACGCGCTGCGCAAGCGCACGCGCTGGGCCGCGAAGAACAGCCTGCATATCGAGGGGATGGCCGCCGATTTCACCCTGCCCGGCACGTCGGGCCGCACGCTCTCGCGCGCCGCGCGGGGGTTGAAGATGGGCGGCGTGGGGATGTATCGCGGAGCTTCGTTCATCCACGTGGATGTGGGAGACGTGCGAAGCTGGACGCGCTGACGGGTCGAATGACCGCCGTCATTCCGGCGAAGGCCGGAGGCCGCTTGAACAGACTTTCTCAATTCGCATTTTCAGCATGCGCCGATGGATGGATACCCCGCTTTCGCGGGGTATGACACGAGGGTAAGGCCGCTTTCCAGCTACCAGATCAGGCCGCTTCGCGGATCGACCCTTCATCGAAGGGATCGGCCAGTTCGGCCCGCTGGCGCATCAGGACGCCATGCATCGCGGACCCGGCTTCCACGGATTCCAGCGCCTCGTCGTAGAAATCGGCCAGCATCCGCTCGCCGCGCGTCACCGCCCCGATCACGCCCGCATCGAGCCGGTCGACGGATGCGCGGAACGCCATCATCCCGGTATGGGGCAGCGTCGCCCACGACCGACCGCTGCGCGGCTTCATCCCCGAAGACAGCATCGCGCGTGCCAGTTCGACCGTGTGACTGTCATGCAGGGCGCGGTACGTCTCGAAATAAGCGGCCACCGTCTCGCTGGTGGTGCGGTCGATGCCGTCGCGGTATCCGGCGACAGCGTCGGCGAGACGTGCGTGCAGGGTCCTGACGGGACGGTCATTGTTCTCGTGCGCCATGATCTTTCCTTCCAACTTCGCGATTCAAAACGGAAAAACAGATAGTTGTGCAGTTCATGAAGTGATTCTGCGATCAAGGTGGTGAACAACCCCTTAAGATCGCGAAACGGGTAGCCGAAACGGTCAGCCCGTCGAAGACCGCCCGATTTCCGTGCGCAATTCCGCCGCCTGTCGGGCAAGGGTCGCGTGCGCCTGCGGTTCGCCCCGCGCCGCGTCGAGCGCTTCGTCGTAGAGATCGAGGATCGCCTGCTCGCCGCGCACCACGTCGTCCTTGACGCTCCGGTCGAGGGTGCCGAAAGCGGAGCGGACCTTCATGATCCCCTCGTGGACATAGGTCATCCACGATCCGTCGTTCTGCGGTTGCAGACCCGCGGCGCGTAGCGTGGTGTCGAGTTCGCCCGCATGCTGCGCGCGCATCGACCGGAACCGCTCGAAGAAAGCGGCGACCTCCGCATTCTCCGTCTTCTCGATCCCCTCCTCGTACCCGGCGAGGGTGTCGACCATGCGCGCATGGAGTTTCTTGAGGGCGTCGCCGTCATTGTCGATGGGCATGGGGGATTCTCCGGGTATATGGACCGTTCATCGGACGGAAAATGCGAAACACCGCATTTTGTTCCATCGTCCGTACCCTGCCTATCTACCCCGTCGTCTAGCCCCGCACCCAGGCCGGTCTGCGCTTCTCGAAGAACGCCGCGATCCCCTCGCGCGCGTCTTCCGTCTCCCACGTATCGGCCAGCCGCGCCACGGTATCGTCGATCACCGCATCGTCGATGACCGGCCCGAGCCGCCGCGCCATCGCCTTGGCCGCCGACACCGCCACGGGCGAGGCGGTCAGGTAGGGCGCCACCTCCCGCTCGATCACCGTGTCCAGCACTTCGGGCATCACCACCCGCGCGAGGAGGCCCAGTTCCTTCGCCTCCGCCGCCTCGAACAACCGCGCCGACATGAACACGCGGCGCGCGCGCGCCTCGCCCATCCGCGCGATGACATACGGGCCGATGGTCGCGGGGATGAGGCCGAGCCGCGTCTCCGTCAGGCCGAGCTTGATCCCCTCGACCCCGATGGCCACGTCGCAGCAGCTCAACAATCCCACGCCGCCGCCGAAGGCATTGCCGTGGATGCGCCCGATGACGGGTTTGGGCAGGTCATTGAGATCGCGCAGCATGACGGCCAGCGTGCGCGCCTCGCGAATCCGCGTCTCGCGATCCGCCTCCATCTGCTCGCGCATCCAGCCAAGGTCTCCCCCGGCACAGAAGGAAAGCTGCGAGGCCGCCGAGAGGATCACCGCGCGGATGCCCGGATCGTTGGCGATGGCGGCGCAGGCGACCGACATCTCCGCGATCATCCGCGCGTTCATCGCGTTGTGCTTCTCGGGCCGGTTGAGCATCAGCGTCGCCACGCCGCGCTCGTCGAGCGTCAGGGCGATGGTTTCGAAATCGTGGGCCTTTGCCGCCGCCATGGGTCGTGTCTCCGAAAGAAATAATCAGGCGATGGTCACGCCGCTCTCACGCATGTTCGCCATCATCGCGTCGAGCGAACCGTCCAAGTCGATGGCCCGGCATCCCTCCATCGCCACCGTCGTGTCGAAGCCGAGCCTTCGTGCATCGAGCGCCGAAAACGCCACGCAGAAATCGGTCGCCAGCCCCGCCAGCGTCAGCGCGGTCACGCCCTTCTCGCGCAGGTATCCGGCGAGGCCCGTCGGCGTCTCGTGGTCGTTCTCGAAGAACGCGGAATAGCTGTCGATGGCCGGATTCCATCCCTTGCGCACGATCAGCGAGACCCGGTCCATCGCCAGATCGGGATGCATCTCCGCGCCCCCGGTGCCCTGCACGCAATGGGTCGGCCACAGGACCTGTGTCCCGTAGGGCATCCCGGTGGTCGAGAACGGGGCCGCACCGGGGTGGCTCTCGGCAAAGGACGAATGCCCCGCCGGGTGCCAGTCCTGCGTCGCGACCACCAGCGGGAAGTCGTCCTGCATCCGGTTGACGACCGGCACCACCGCATCGCCATCGGCGACCGCCAGCGCCCCGCCCGCGCAGAAATCGTTCTGCACGTCGATGATAATGAGGGCGGCGGTCATCCTACCACTCACCCGTGTTTTCCATGCTCGCCCACGGTTCGGCCTTGGGCAGCGAATCGCCGCGCTGGAGCAGTTCGATGCTGATACCGTCCGGCGAGCGGACGAAGGCCATGTGGCCGTCGCGCGGGGGGCGGTTGATCGTCACGCCGGCATCCATCAACCGCTGGCACGTCTCGTAGATATCGTCGACGCGATAGGCGAGGTGGCCGAAGTTGCGCCCGCCGCCATACTCCTCGTCGCTGTCCCAGTTATAGGTCAGCTCGATCTCGTTCCCCGGCCCGCCGCCGGGTTCGGACAGGAAGACGAGCGTCGCCTTGGCCCCGTCGAGATCCTTGCGCCGCGATTCCTCCAGCCCGAGGAGCGTGCAGTAGAATTTCTTCGACGCCTCGATATCGCTTACGCGGACCATGGTGTGCAGGTATTCGATGGGCATTGTGGCTTCTCCCCGGCATGTCGTTGGATATGAGATCGTAATTAGCCCCGGAATACCGGGAGTAAACCGTCACGACGACGATTGACGGCGAATGCACTCTTCGAGGTTGGCGCGTATTGTTTTCGTATCGGGATGATCGTTGCCCAGCACCCGTTCCAGAATATCGAGCGCCTTGCGGTACAGCGGTTCGGCATCCGATACCTTGCCTTGGTCATCGAGGTTGAAAGCCAAGTTGCCGTAGCTTATCGCCGTGTCGGGATGGTCCGGCCCAAGGACGCGCTCGCGGATGTCGAGCGCCTTGCGGTGTAGCGGTTCAGCATCCGATACCTTGCCTTGGTTATCGAGGTTGAAAGCCACGTTGTTGTAGCTTATCGCCGTGTCGGGATGGTCCGGTCCGAGGACGCGCTCGCGAATGTCGAGCGCCTTGCGGTACAGCGGTTCGGCATCCGATGCCCCGCCTTGAGCATCGAGGTTGAAAGCCACGTTGTTGTAGCTGCTCGCCGTGTCAGGATGGTCCGGCCCGAGGACGCGCTTACGGATGTCGAGCGCCTTGCGGTACAGCGGTTCGGCATCCGGTGTCCTGCCTTGAGCATCGAGGTTGGAAGCCACGTTGTTGTAGCTGTTCGCCGTGTCGGGATGGTCCGGCCCGAGG
>Ga0209831_1000807_pt1 | contig 29945 bp, 31 predicted proteins | sample Maine_Asex4_meta_FD_187451 | JGI IMG/M metagenome (GOLD analysis project Ga0209831, IMG submission 187451) | Marine algal microbial communities from Maine, USA - Maine_Asex4_metaG (SPAdes) (version 2) | ecosystem: Host-associated > Algae > Red algae > Unclassified | place: Maine, USA | collected... | reverse complement strand
TTTACCTAAGATTGGTATTAATACAGCCCTGGAGCTAAAAAACTCTAATGCTGAAGCTCTGCGTCAACGCTACAGCGTAGTAATGATGCGTACCGTAAGAGAACTCCAAGGACATAGCTGTATTCCTTTAGAAGATGCACCTGCGCCCAAGAAAGCCACTGCGGTCACTCGCAGTTTTGGTAAAGCTGTAACTACCAAGAAAGAGCTGATAGAAGCAGTTGCTACCTACGCCAGTAGGGGAGGGGAGAAACTGCGTAAGGCTCATCAGGCAGCAATGATAATTCAGGTCTTTTGGCACACTGGCAGATTCGATCCAGAGAACCCTTGCCAGTACTGGAGCTATACCATCGACCTGCGAGAACATACTAGCGATAGTCGAGTCTTAGTGAAGGCGGTAGTAGAGAAGGTACATCAGCATTACGAGCCAGGACACAAGCTCAAGAAGGCTGGTATCATTCTGATGAATCTTGTACCCGCTAATCAGATACAAACATCGCTATTCAGTGCCATTGAGAACAATCAGGAATCATCAAAGTTGATGTCTGCAATGGATGCCATTAATGCTAGGTTTGGCAAAGAGACTATCAAGCTAGCCTCATCGGGAATCGAGCGGAAGTGGACACTAAAAGCTGAAATGCGATCGTCCAGGTATACGACTGTATGGGAGGAGCTTCCCATAGTCAAAGCAGCAGATATGAGCTGTTTTTCATGAGAGAATTGAGTAGAATTGCCTCTGCCTACAAGGGGAAACTCTTCTATCTTCCTATAAATACAACTACCAACACCAAAGCACTTGAGTAGGAATGGAATGCGACCGCATATCATCTTCTACTGGAAGATACGTCGAGTAGAGACATTATAAATATCAATAGTTAAATGAATCCATTCAAATATAAATGAAAGGTTAAAACTATAACAAAATAAAGGTAAGCTAGTTTTTTAACTAATCTTGATTATATAGTTTATTTTTTCAAAAACTAATCTTGAAATGGCAGAAATTCCTATAAGCTCTGATTTAATGATAGGTACAGGACTCGATAGTGCTACTGGTATTAGCCATCGTGTGGCTATTGAATTCAATCCGCCATTACCTAATAACCTTGGACAAGATGTATCTACAGAATTAGTATCTATTAAAAGTAGTAGAGAATTAACAAAGACCTTGAACATCAGTGCTTCTGCTTCTTTTAGTACGTTTTCGGGTGGAGCATCTGCTGAATATAGCTTGTCTAGAAGTTCTGAGTTTAATGAATATTTTACCTATGCTCTAATTCGAGTGAAAGTAAGAAATTCACCTTCTTTATTAACAAAACCTAACTTATCACTAGAAGCTAGGGAATATGTAACTCAGAATGGTTGGGAAGAATTCTTCAATTTATATGGGGATAGATTCGTCGAAGGGATAATTACTGGTGGGAGCTATTATGCACTGATTCAGATACAAACTAGTAATCGAAAAGAACAAGAAGAGGCTACTCTTAAATTAAGTGGTTATTATGGTGCATTTAAAGCCTCTGCAAGTTTTAAAGAAACGTTTGAAGAAATACAGAAAAAGACAGTTACCAATATTTTTCTAAGGCAACGTGGCGGTTTGAATGATCAAATAGAGTTGACTCTCGATGAAATGCTCAAACAAGTAAGAGATTTTCCCAATCTAATCAGAGACAATCCAGTAAACATTGTTGCAATTACAGCTGATTATAGGGATAAAGTTAGGTTTCCAGATATGCCAGCACCAAACTCCTTACCCAGAATTCAACAGAGAAAAGTATTAGAAGACCTGGGAAAAGAATATCTAAAATTACGTGATTACAAAGCGAATATTCAGTTCGTCCTAGAACATTTTAGTGAATTTGATGATTTTCGTGAATTAGAAACAGAAGAATTGAATGCGAACAACCAAAAATATAAAAATTCACTTGAGTCAGTTCTAAATGAAATTGATGAGATTATTGAGCGCGCAGAAAATTGTCAAAATGACTATGGTCAATGTTCAACTTATGCACCAGATATAAATTTCTTATCATTACCAACAATAGGAGGAGAACAGTTGAGTATTAAGCAAATGGAAGAGCAAATTGCTGCTTTACGCCAACAAGTAGAAAATTTAACTTCTGGATTACAAAATGTTCAGCATAATACCAAACATATTTATGTTGATAAATATAATAATACTAATATTGATGCAGGTAGAAATATTTTTAGAGTGTCTGAAAGCGGCGATTTGCAGGTAATAACAGAAGATAGGAAAATGTACTGGCGTACCCATTCTTATACTGCAAAACCTTACAGTCCACCACAGAAAAGAGATATATAAGAGAGAGACAATTACGCAATTCAAACGGATAAAAGATACTAAATAGATAGTTGGTGACTTTTAATTGTATGAGTTAAAGTAATGCAATATCTTTACAATTGGAATTATTTTAAAAAATTTGAGGAGCGAAAAACTCTTCTGGAATGAGGTCTTCTTCACCAAAATCAATACCGAAAAATTCTCCTAGCTCTAACCTCTCAGCTTCACTGATGCCTACAACTTTAAACAAGGTGTTAATCCAGGCTGAACAATTCTCATCTATTAGGTTGTATAGAATTTCGCCCTTTGCTTTGAAATTAGTCGCCAGTTGAACAACTTTTGTTATGAAGTTTTCAACTGAGCCAGATGGAGGGGCAACGAGATGAGGTTCTAAGTCATAGTCTGATGTTAGTGGACTGGTATGTTCTTCTGGATCGAGATATTCCCGTACTGACTTAACATCAGATTCGTCGTTTACAATCATTTTGAGTAAATCGGGTATTCCATCTGACCCCTTAAATCCACCGACAGTATAAAAGTAAGTTGTACTGTCAGGAGCATTTTCTGTGAGAATAGATTCTCCGTCGAATCCTCCTGTTGTATCTGGGGCAATAATCAATATGAAATGATGATTACCAATCGGACTACCATCGAGATCGCGAGCGCACCAATAAACTCCTTCATCTAATCTACTCATATTTTTTTTTAACGAACGAATAAGCAGTGTTAGTTAATATTACTTCTCATCACCAATACTTCCGATCATTTATTAAAGACTTGTAATTTTTAGCTAAAGGAAAAATTAAACAAAGTGTCCATTATTTTATAAGATAGTGGACACCTAAAAACCACCCCCAAAACACTGTCCACTAAATCGTACTTATGTTATTAATAGACAGCAGCGTCTATTAATCGATTTAAAAGACAGTATAAATGAGACTATTTGGCTACGCTCGTGTTTCTACTTCTCAGCAATCCCTCGATCTTCAAATTAAAGCTCTCAAGGAAGCTAGAGTAGATGAAAATCGTATCTTCACCGACAAAACTACTGGCGGCAGTGGCGGCAATCGCCAAGGGTTAGAACTCCTCAAGCTCAAAGTGGAAAAAGGCGATTTGCTCATCGTTACTAAGCTCGATCGCCTCGGTCGCGATACCGCCGATATGATTAGGCTCATCGAAGAGTTCGATCGTCTGAGAGTGTCAATCAAGTTTCTCGATGACGGCATTAGCACCGAGGGAACGATGGGCAAAATGGTAGTCACTATCCTCTCGGCAGTAGCAGAAGCCGAGCGTTCGCGTATCCTAGAGCGTACTAATGAAGGGCGCATCGAAGCCAAAGCCAAAGGGATCAAGTTCGGCAGGAAACGTAGCATCAACCGAGACAGAGTAATTAGTCTTCATTCTCAGGGAGTGGGGGCAACTGCGATCGCCCAACAGCTAAGAATAGGTCGATCTACTGTCTATAAAATTCTCGAAGAGTCATAATAGAGTATCGACTATTAAAAGTACTAATGTCGTTATAGTGCGGCTTAACGACATTGATTACCTCTACGAAACAATCTCAAATTCGCGATCTCAGTTTGCAACTTAACTCTCAAAATGAGAGAATATAAATGAGCTAGCACTCATTATACGAGGGTTATGAAAAAGCCTAATGCACTTAATTTCAATACGCAATCTTCGTCGTGATGTTGCTGAGTATCCAAATGCAGTCTCATCTGTAAATAATTGGTATGCAACAGTAAAAAAGTCAGAATGGAAAAATTTGGAAGACGTTCGCCAAATTTATCGAGACGCAGAGGCAGTTGGTGGTTTTACAGTCTTTAATATTAAAGGTAATAATTATCGATTAATTGTTGGTATCGATTACGAAAACCAAACCGTTTATTACAAATATTTTTTAACTCATTCTGAATACGATAAGGATAAATGGAAAAATGACCCTTACTTTTAACAAGACCGTTTACTCTAACTTATTGAGCCAATATACTCCGCAAGTAATTGAAACAGAGAACGAATACGATCGCGCTTTAGCCATAGCTGAGAAGCTGACTTTTGCCAAAGCGCGATCGCCTGAAGAGAAAGCTTTACACAAATTAGTTGTAACTTTAATTGAGGCTTACGAAACGGAAAATTACCCGATGGAAGAATCTACACCTTCAGAAATTTTGCAGCATTTGATGGAGTCTTGCGGTACTCGTCAGTCTGATTTAGTAGGAGTAATTGGATCGAGCGGGGTAGTTTCTGAAGTTGTTAATAACAAGCGATCTATTAGTAAGGCTCAAGCTAAAGCGTTGGGCGAATATTTCAAAGTTTCATCGAATTTGTTTATTTAGCTTTTTGAACAGGCGATCGCTATGAAAGTCATAACTTCCAGTCGCTACGTTTTTTCCAGATATGGAAAAAAACTTTGCCTATGCAAAAACTGCCGAGCTGCGCTCCCTTTTCTCTATTGACAAACCTTTATTTTAGATATTCAAGATAGCTCTTTTGAATACTTTGAGATTAATGGGAATAAGTATTTAGGCAGTTTCTAGCAGCCGAAAATTTGATTTTTTTGGCGCCGATAGGCTGTGAAAAATATCAAATAGCGTCGCGGTTTCTAGGCTGCACCCTAGTTATTATCTGCCTATCGCTTCATTCCTCTACCTTTTCTTTGCTGTTTTTTCTGCTGCTTCTGCTTCTGGATTGACCGCAGTTCCTTCTTGAATTTGAGCCAGTGATCTACATCTTCTTTTTTCAGCCGTGGCTGATCGAGATGAATCGAGTCGGCTGATTCAATTATCTCAAACTGCTTATTTTCATATTTTATTTTTAGCCTTGGTTGAGATTCCGATTTCTTATATAGGTAAAGGGTTTTTTCGGACTTCTTCCAGTGGATTTGATATTTTGGAATCTCAATTTCAACCTCTTTGATCTCATTAATGTAGTCTTTCAAAATCGGTGCTATTATCAAAGCCCTTTCTTTTTGCTGTTTCTGGGCTATTTCCGCCTGTTTATTGAATTCATCTTTTTTTTGCTGTTGAGCAACTAAATTTAAAGGTGTGCGATCGCCAGCAAGGATTAGTTTTTCGCGATGAATATTTTGGTCGTAGCTGACCTGCCTATGTTTCTGTAACCCTGGAAAAGTATAGCCTTTACCTAATTTAGTACCAGTGAAGGCTATGCCATCAAGCTTATAGCTGATGCCTCTAATCAAACCTGTTCTGGTAATGCTAATCTGAGCATCAATACCCCGATCCTTGAGTTTATTCACTAACTTAGGCATCGAGATTGGGTTGCTAGTTTCAGCGTCAATTGCCTGGTGTAACTTGGCTCTCACGCTTTCTGCTCCTGTGCGCTCGATTAATCTAATCTCACCCGTTGTTTGCCCCCGCTGCTGATCCAGGTGAGATGAAATTGTTGGAGTTAGGGAGTATTTATGCTCCAGCTCTCTGACTAGTTTTTCACTTCTTACATAGTCCCAACTGTCGCTAACAGTTTTGCCGTCCGTGATGCGAATTCGGCTAGCGACCAGATGAATATGGTCGTGTTCTTTATCGTGATGACGGTAAATTACATACTGACTATCGGAGAATCCCATGCCCTTTAGGTAATCCCTCGCAACCTCGTTCCACGTATCGTTATCGAGGCTCTCAGTTTTAGGTAGAGACAGACTCGAATGATAGACAGCTCTTTCGAGGTTTGGGTTTAACTGCCTAGATAAAGCAAACTCGGTGGATAATTCTCGTGGCGTTTCGCCCACCATATTCCCTCCGATAATTAGACCATCTTCTTTATCTAAATAGTTAAGAAGCCCTCGGAAGCTTGTCCCTTTAGATTGCTTTCCAATCATTTTTTGTCTATTCCTGCCAATTCCCGCCTTACTTTTTTAATTAATTCCTGTAGGTTTTCTAGTTGTGTTACGTCGAGATTGCTTTGTACTCCTCTCTTGCTCGATTGGTGAGCCAATTTAGTTAGCTGATTTATATTGTTACCAATGCGCCCCAACTCGGTGTAAGTCAAGATATTTATCGCTGGTACTCCCTTTTTTTTGACTAGAGTAGTATCACTTAAACTCTTTTGTCTTATGTATTCGCTTAATTTCAGGCTTGCTTCTGCTGCCTTCCCTTCTAAAGTTTCTCGCTCTTTTGGCGACAGTCGTAGTGGGTAGGTTTTCCTTGCTTCTTTTTTTCCCTTGGGCATGGCTCTGTCTTTGGGGGATTTTAAGGGGCAGCCCCTTAACGAGCGTAAAAGCAGAATTGCAGGCTAGTCAATCGGATATTGAACATAGTTTTTGGTCAACCCAAGATTCGCTATCCTATCACACGTTTTACCAGGCGGAAATGCTGAAAATTAAACGGTCAAATGTTCCCAAATTATCTATGGATATACAATCGGCAAATTTGGAAAAAGATAAATTTTAGACATCGTCAAACCAGCCCAATTTAAATAGGACTCATGAAAGTAGCAGAAAAATAGCCTTTTTTACTCTGGGTGCGGAAATATTTTTGCCTGTAACTCCAAGATTTCAGATCGACCTAGTATGACCGAGAGCAAAGAAGCCCATATTTTTGCTTGAATTGCGCTGCTGAAGTTATCCAGATAAAGCTGGAAGTCATGCCAGCCTAAATTTTCAAGCGCGTTCAGCGACTCTTTGATTGCTGGTGCTAGGTTTAACTCTACCCATGTAATAATTTCAGTTCCTTACAGCTAGAGATAGATATGCGGTGATGCCGAGTGAAATTCAGAGTTTACCTCCGCTATCGGGTTATTTGATGTTTGGTAGTGATGTTCCTGTAGTGCGGGGAGAGATTACGACTGTCGATTATCTGATTATTGCCCCTCGACTGATAGCTCGACGGTCAAATTCAAGTTCTGAGATAGAGTAGCAATTTATAATAAAACTTTTAACATTTGAGCTAAATTTTGTAATGCCCAGAAGCGATCCATCACCTGAATTGCTTTTATAGTTCGAGCGCATAAACATTTAGATTTCTGGACATCTGGATGTTTATGAATTAAATTCTAGTTTTCACACTGAGTAAAGGCAATGATTATTACCGTAGCCTCGTTTAAAGGGGGAGTGGGAAAAAGTACGACATCCTTTCATCTAGCTGATTATTTTCAAACCTTGGCTCCTACCTTGTTAGTAGATGGAGATGCCAATCGCTCTGCACTCGATTGGGGCGCGAGAGGTCAAGTACCTTTCAAAGTTGTCGATGAGAAACAGGCAGTCAAGTTTGCTCGCAAGTACGAACATATAATTATTGATACTCCTGCCAGACCTGATGAAGACGAATTAAAAACGATCGCCGAAGGATGCGACTTATTAGTGTTACCCACCAGTCCTGATGCTTTGGCACTAGGAGCAACTTTGAAAATGGTTGATGCCCTCCACGATCTCGATGCTAGCTATTGCATCCTGTTAACAATCGTTCCGCCAAAACCTAACAAAGCAGGAATCGAAGCAAGAGCCGCGATCTCTAGTGCCGAGTTACCCATATTTGAAGCAAGCATCCGTCGATTAGCTGTATTTCAAAAAGCAGCCCTCGAAGGCATTCCCGTTCATGCTGTCAAAGATTCTTATTCGGCGATCGCTTGGCAGTGTTATGTAGATATAGCAAAGGAGATAGTCAATGACTACGGAGAATAGATTTCAAGGACTAATGGGTGTTGTAGGTAAACAAAAATCACAGACATCTAAACATTCAGATGTCCAAAAGCCCCGAAGAAGGAAAAAGCCATCATCTAAAGCAAATACTCAAACATCTAAACATTCAGATTTTGAGATGTCTGAAACTAAACCTAGTGATTCAATTTCAGACATCTCAACATCCAAGCATCTAGATGCTCAGACATCTAAAAAAGCAAAAAGTGCTAACCCTGATTACACCAGAACAACGATGTATCTTCCCAAAAAAATGCACAAGCAACTAAAGGCGATCGCTTTGGATGAAGAGAAAGAAATGAGCAGTATTGTTGAGGAACTAATCGATAGCTGGTTAAATTCTCGAAGGTAAATGTCCAAACATCTGGATGTCTAAAATTGACAAGTCTGATGTGGACATCTAACAATCTAGATGTTTAAATGTTCAGATGTTTAGGTGAGCGGACAATAAAACATGGCACTAATAGATCTCTCTCAACCATTACTGGTCTATGGCTATCACGGTACTAGCAAAGACAAAGCCCTGCAAATTATCGACCGAGGTTTTGACTTCAGTACTAATGATTACGATTGGTTGGGAACGGGAGTATATTTCTTTCAGGATGCTCCTGTACGTGCATTGGCTTGGGCTAGAGAAAGGTATTCAGATGACCCTGCCGTTATAAAGTCAGAATTGAAGCTAGAAAACTGTATCGACTTGCTCGATATCGACTGGTATCCGATTATTAGAGAAACCTATTCCATGTTTGTTGAAGAGTACGGAAAAGCCAATATACTTTTACCTCGTCAAGATCCTCAAACATCGAAAGCGCATCGTTTAGATTGTGCTTTTTTTAATTACATCGTGGAAAAGATTTTTGCTTCCCGTAATGTGACCATAGACTCTATACGTGCCGTTTTTAACGAGGGTGATCGAATTTATCCAAGTTCCGCTATGTTCGATCACTCTCATATTCAGATTTTGATTCGCGACCCCTCTCTAATCAAAAAATCATATTTGATAGAAGAAGATAGAATAGATTGAAAAGCTTTGTCAACGTGAGTTTTCCAAATCGGAAAAGGAAACATAATGGTAGATCCAAAAAAAGCAGCCAAGCTAATTCGCCAGCATTTTGAAGAATTAACAACCGAACAGTTTGTCGAAAATCTTCGCAGCTTATCTCATGAAGTCGAATCAGCCACCCAGACTAAGGAGCAACAAAATCAAAAAAAAGTCCAGACCAGAAGGTAATCATCTCTGTCATCAAACTCAAAAAATTAATTTATAGACAAACTGTAGTTCGATTTCTCAATCTTTATACGGCAAAACCTTCACAATGCAAGCCAAATAAAGCTATTTCGACAATTACAAACATATGGACATCTGGACATTTGAACATCTAGATGTTCAAATGTTTGCTTTGGAGTATCGCCAAGAAGTTCTCCCAGATCGCGACACCAAGCATCCTTATCTAGTCGTCCTATTTAATTTTCAGTATTTCTATTATATGTTTTTTTGCTACAAGTAAGTCCCAAATCCTTTGTTCTGAATTGTCGCAAAAGTTAGAAGTTTTGCAGCAAATTTTACCCCAACGATTTTATTGAGCTTTTTCTGTTGCATATATTAGTCGCAAAAGTTTATGATTTATGCACTATGTTTTGCGACGAAATTTCGGGTTGAGAACTTAAAATGAAAATCGGTTACGCTAGGGTTAGTACAAATGACCAGAATCTGGAAAATCAGATCGCTCTTCTCAAAGAGGCTGGGTGCAAAGAAATTTTTGAGGAGAAAATTTCGGGAGCGAAAAAAAGTCGTCCCGAATTGGAGAAAGTGCTGGAGAAGGTCAGAGAAGATGACACTCTGATAGTTTGTAAACTTGATCGCCTGGCTCGCTCTACTCATCACCTACTAGAAATTGTCGAAACTCTACGGGAGAAAAAGGCTTCTTTTTATTCCTTGGGAGAACCTTGGGCAGATACTACTTCCCATGCAGGGAAGATGATTATGACTGTCTTTGCAGGTATCTCTGAGTTTGAACGAGACTTAATTCGCGAGCGTACTAGCGTAGGACGAGAAGCTGCTATGAAAAGGGGAGTTCGATTTGGTCGCCCTAAAAAGCTATCTCCTGAACAGAAAGAATTGATTCTCAAGTTGAGAGAAGAAGGTAAGTCGGCGACTGAGTTGGCTAAAACCTTTAATGTAGATCGTTCCACTATTTATCGTTTGTAATATCAAACTAATCATTAAATATAGATGGAATCGTTAAAGCTCAAGAGAGAGGGATTCTTTATCAGTAATTCCCATGTACTAATAGATGTCATTTAATTCCAAAGATTCAGTCTCAGTTATTGCTAAACTTTACAAAACCGCGATCGCGATCTTTGTGGCAAAAGTTTCAAGTTTTGCGACAGCCAGATAAAAAGAACCTCACACCAGTTTATTAGTATTACAAGAGAGCCCAAAAGAGACAAACCCGCCCCATCTGTTATTGCTTCAAAAGCCACCAAGCAGGTCAAGCAGGTCAAGCAGATGAACTTCTCCTTACTGCAAAAAACCGCCATAAAGCTGAGAGAAGCAGGGTTCTTTGACGGCAAAGTATCGGGCAAAGGCATTACCAAAGAAATACTATCAATCAAAGTGCAGGATAGTCTGGCTCATCATCCCGAAGCTGAAAAAGTGCTGAACGGATAACAACAATAAACCATCAGTGGGGTGACAGCCTAGAAAACGCCCCTCCTGTCGTCGTGGCTATTCGATGTTTTTCACAGCCCTATCGGGCGCCAAAAAAATCAAATTTTCTATGCTGCTTCAGAGATTATGAGCCAATATAGAAACGCAGTAGATTTTAGCCTTTTTTTTGATACACCTGATGGATTTTAACCGATCTGTTTTACTTATATTTACCGCGCCTGCGATCCAATTTACTGAGGCAATCTTTACCGATAAAATCAAGCATATCTTTTGCCAGCAGTTGACCATAAAATTCTCCATCAATGCCAGAAATCCAGTCCATTCTGGCTACTAAAATAACACCATACAGGTGTTGCTATACAAAGGAAAACATTGCTGAGAATGGCATCTTTTCAGCAATGTTTGTACTTTCTTAATTCAAATCTTCAAACCGTTGTCAGCATTAGTTAATATGGGAGTAGAATGTGTTAATCGTTGCCATCTCCCTAATTCACACTAAGCGTATAACTATTTATAAGCGTAAGGTTGTCGATATCGATCTAAATCGCCAGTAGTTCCTGAAGAAACTGTTCCATCTTTATACCAGACGTAAGTATGGTCGTTTGAACCAGCAATTGCTATCCCAGCAATGTCATTCGGTGATTTACCAGGAGCCAAGCTATAACCATAAGGTTGTTGATATCGATCTAAATCGCCAGTAGTTCCTGAAGAAACTGTTCCGTCTTTATACCAGACGTAAGTATGGTCGTTTGAACCAGCAATTGCTATCCCAGCAATGTCATTATGTGACTTACCAGGAGCCAAGCTATACTTGTAAAGTTGTCGATGACGATCTAAATCGCCAGTAGTTCCTGAAGAAACTGTTCCATCTTTATACCAGACGTAAGTATGGTCGTTTGAGCCAGCAATTGCCACCCCAACAATGTCATTATGTGACTTACCAGGAGCCAAGCTATAACCATAAAGTTGTCGATGACGATCTAAATCGTCAGTACTTCCTGAAGAAGCTGTTCCGTCTTTATACCAGACGTAAGTATGGTCGTTTGAACCAGCAATTGCCAGTCCAGCAATTTTATCTCCATTGCCCTTAACATTCCCTGCATTAACAGTGGAAGTTATCAAAAGAGACAATAAATTAATCCCCAACAGTGTAGACAATGACAATAAGTTTCGAAATTTTTTAGTGTTCATAATTACTTTTTCTTTTTTTGCGTTTTAGCAAATATAAGATTTAGAGTGTGTTTTGCTTGCATCTCACTAGTTACGGAAGGTCTTTTTTTTATATGCAGTTTTACTTACCAGCTAAATTTGCCAAATTTCAATAACACCATCTAGCAAACACGACCGAACCAGCAGTAGAGCCAACCGCCACACTGAGCTATAGCTAAGGGCTTTGCCCTCGCGCCTTGCAAGAGTAAAGGCGCGATGCTTCTAGTTTTAGAAGAATATTCCCCTGCCCCTCTAATCGCTGCGTTTGAATTTACAAGATGCTATCAACGAGGTTTTGGCACAATCTGAGGAAGCGATCGCCGAAGAATGGATGTTTGCCGACTATGACGGTTTTTACCTCACTGACTTATCCGAATACAGCAGCAATAAAAGAGTTATCGAAGCAGCAACCGCCATTAACGAACATGGTCAAGCCTATGCTCTATATGCTAACTACATAGGTTTAGAGTATGCCACAATCTAAAGCTTTGAAGATGCTTACTGTGAGGAGTGGGATAGCTTTAAAGACTATGCAGAAGAATTGTTTGACGAACTCTATGCCCATGACATACCCGACAATCTAAGATTCTATATCGATTACGATGCCTTTGCCCGCGACCTTAGTATGGACTATTTCCATGATGAAGACGAGGGAGGTGTAACTCATGTATTTCGTAGTCTGTAATCTTGAAACTTTTGACACAGCCAGATCAAAAGAACCTCACACCAGTTTATTAGTATTACGCTAAATAACTCTAAAGATTTTACGCCACTAATGTTTGAAAGTTACACCCAGCAGTTTTGAGAGCCTTGATTTGAAGATCGAGGGATTGCTGGGAGGTAGAAACACGGGCGTAGCCGAATAATCTCATACAAACTGTCCATTAAATCGAATAGTAGACTGCACTGTACATTAATAGCAGAAAATCGATTTAATAGACAGTATTTAAGGGGAGTTTTTAGGTGTCCACTATCTTATGAGATAGTAGACACTCCGAAATCGCTGAATTTTAAGGATACGATCTCAACACTAAATGCATAACATTAACTTTGTTTAAGTTATGTTATGCATTTCAAATAAGCATTCTGCATATTTAACACGCTTTGTATCTATTAAATAATACAATCAAATTAATTTATGAATTAACTTGTTTATAAAAACTAAACTAACAGGTTTTTATATGCAGTAGAAAAAAATAAAATGAATACTCAAAATATATTATTTTCTTCAAGTTTAGATAATTATTCCAAAATATTAATTGCCAATTTACTAACAAATTCCACAATATCAGCTGCAGATGCACTCGCCCAGTTCAGTGAAAATTCAGATTTCGCCGAGCAAATATCATTAATATTCAATGCTAGTATTCACAATTTAAATCTTAATTGGAAATCTGATAATTTCACTTTTCCTGAAATAAAAATTGTATCTTCTGAGCAAATTAATGGAGCAAATGGAGCTTTTTCATCTCAGACAAATATAATCTATCTATCACAAGAGTTTTTATTAGTAAATCAGTCAAATATCAATATCGTTACGTCAGTTATTTTAGAAGAATACGGACATTATCTAGATAGCCAACTGGATTCTGTCGATACACCTGGAGATGAAGGAGCATTTTTTTCAGCTGTGGTACGTGGTGAAGAATTATCCGATCGCGACTTACAGGAGTTACAAAATGAAGATGACACTGCTGTTGTAACTCTTGATGCTGAGACTGTGGTAATAGAGCAAAACATTGAGGATATTGTTCTGTTCGATAGGATGATTAATGCCAACGAAAATGATGAATTTAATTTCTCGTTTCAGACCGCAGATTATGCAAATCGGTGGCTTGGAACAAACATTCAAAACGACTATAGCTATAGTTCGGGGAATGATCTTATCCAAAGGATTAATATTCCTACTCAAGAGTTGCCAATAACTGCTGGCTTTGAGGTTGGCGTAGCGCGAGCTGGCGCTACTGGAGGGCTAAGGATAGAACCTAGCTCGTTTGATGTAGGACTTGATATAGCAGCAGGATATGGGCTAGGAGAATTTAGCTTTGATTTTGGTATGTTAGGTGCATCAGTTGATGCACGCATACAAGATGGCAGACTAAGCGTTGATTTTGATACTCATATAGCGCTACCTGAGTTTAATTATGCGTCACCATATGCATTTGCTACCGTAGACGCAGTTGTGGGCTATGACTTGGAAGTCGATGCATTTCTTCGCGGCACTGCTCAGATTGGGGTAAATGAAAGTAGCCGTCTTTGCGACAATGATCTTCTCCGTTCGATTTGCAGGACAGTTAATCGGTTTGTTGAGTATACTTACGAGACACAACCGTTCGACACTAACTTACTAAACGAGAGAGGTGAATATTCTCATCGTTTAGTGAATCTGGATACTCGCGATAATAATAACTTTATAGATTATGTTGTGGATCGTGTTGACTTTGATGGTGGTCAAGGGGGTGTTAGTAGACAAAGAACTGGAGGTATCGGCAGTCTCGATCTTGAACTGCCCAGTTTTGAAAACACCTTTACCCCCTTATTCGGGAATAATGTTCCAGGAGACCTCACTGATATATTGTCTAATGATCAAGAATTTGTCTGGGAAATATCGGACGAAACAACTTTGGCTGAGGCAAATTTATCAATAGATGGTCTTTTAGCAAAGATTCCGATATTGGCGTTTTTGTCACAAACAGGTGGCTTTTCCTTTGAGGCTGGTGGTGTGGGCTTTGGCTTAAGCTATGATTGGCAAGCGCTTGGTTTAGAGCTATCCTCTAGCCTTAATCTTGGCTACAGCTTCAAACTAGGAATTACCGATCTACTCCCTGAGTTTAATACTGCAGAGAGCGAGATTGCCGACCTTGATTTTGATTTTGACGGTGCTCAAAATTTAGAAGAGTTAATTCCTGTTTTGGTGGAGCTTGATGCTGATAATGGAAATGACATAGACCTTGCTCTGGACTTCGATCCAACGATTATTTTTGAAGCTGAAGCGTATCTAATGCCTGAAGTAGGTTTGAACTGGGATGTTGCCCAATTCGATGCTGCTGTGGAGATAGCTGGTCGAGAGTTTGGTTTAGGCTTTGATGCTGGCATTGAGGGAGGGGTAGAATTGGGGTCAACTCGGCTAGATATAATTCCCACAACCAGAGAAGAGGTCAAGCTAAGTGATGTTCTTGATTGGCTTAACCTTGATTCTAGCGTTACTCAATTTAATTTAGAACTTCCTTTCTCTCGGGTAGCACCAGACAGATTCGGCAGTAGTGGAGACGATTTCTTTGCTGGTTCGCCAGGAAACGACATTTTCATGGCGGGTGAAGGGAATGATCGCATGCTTTTCAGCGCAGGTCTTGACATGATTGATGGCGATGACGGGATTGACTCCTTAGTTCTAGATCGGGGCGATACTTATACAGCGACTAACGCCATAGTAACTGATACTGCTGGCAATCAGACTGAGTTTGTAACTACCGAGCTTTTGGAGTTGGCAGGAGATCAGGCTACAGCAGGATTTGTAGTGGTGGGTAATGCTACTTCATTAGAGGTAGCTGGTATTGGTTCTGAATTTGGCGATACCATCCAAACTATAAACGTTGAGAATCTGCAATCAGGTGGAGGAAATGATCTAATTGAGGCTAACTGGACTGGTTCAAGTCTTGAGTTGGGTAGCGGTAATGACACAGCAACTCTAACCAAGAGAATTGACCCATCTGACTCAGAGCTAACAATCGATACTGGTGAAGGAGACGATACGCTCAATCTTACGATTATCCCCGTGAATCCTGCCGAAATACAATCACCGTCGATAACTACTATTGACCTCGCTGGCGGCAATGACACAGCTACTGTAGTAGTGGGTGAGCCTGTTGCAGGAAACACCACAAGGCGCTCTATAATTGAAGTAAAAGGTTATGCGGGTGGCAATACAGTCAATGCTCCGTTAAATGCCGCGAATGTTAACTCAGAGGTAATTCTAAGCATAGATGCATCAGAGCTAAGACAGACGTTTGGCATTGAAGAAGATACGAGCATAGATGGCTTATTTGCGACCGTATCTGATTCTAATATCCAATATTCACTGGACGATACAAATCCAGAAGCTCCTACGGTTCAGGATGAAATTATTCAGGCTGATAAAGTTACGCTTGATATTATCGATTCTGGATTGCCAACTTCAGTCAAGGTAAATTTGGAAAACCTCAACGCTGATATCCTAAATGTGGAGTCACACAATTCGCCTTCGGCAGAAGTAGTATTAGATGTGAGTGAACTGACAGATCTTGCAAATGCTGCCGTTCTGGAAGTGAACGGTGATTATGCATCTGTCAAAGTAGAGCAACAAGACGAAACAACCTTAGCGTTTCTAGAAAGTAACCTAACTGGAGAATTCCGCTCAATAGATTTTAGCAGTATCGAAGGTGGAGTTATGATAGACGGCAACTTTATACCGCCTGATAATGCTGATGAGTTGGATGTTTCGGAGCTAATCTTGAGTGAAGAGGCAGATATTGTACTACTGAGTCCTGACTCGTCCGCTGTTTCTGAGTCTTCAACAGAGTTTAATCAGAGACTAATAGGCATTGAAAACTTTATGTTATTCGAGCTTGGTGCTGGAGACGATATCTTTCACGATCGTCCTGGCGAAAGAGACTCTGATATCATCCCTGGTTCGGGGAATGACTTTATTTATGGGGCGGGAGGATACGATACTGTACTCTACCAAGAGGGTTCAAGACTAGACTATGAGATTACAGTAGTCGATGACCGAACCATTGAAGTGCTTTATCGTCCAGATAATACTACAGATACCCTAGTTGATGTAGAAGAGGTTGATTTCGATGGTGCTGATGCAGATGTCTTTAATCCTTTCTGGCAAGCACCTAATATAGTTCCCGAAGGAAGCTATACTACATTCACTCTTCAAGTCTTTGCAAGAGATGATTGGAATCAACCACCATTTATTTATGCGCCTTGGAGTAGCCTGGTTCCAGTGGGAACTACCGAAGTTACCCTGACAGAAGAATTCTTGCTAGGAAATATAGTAGATCCTGAAGGTTCTTTGGCAGGCTTTGAAATATCAGACATTGATGTATTTGCCGAGGTAGAGACCCTAACTCCGAGTCTAGACACCACAAATCCCGATGCGGATATATGGGAGGTTTCTATTCCTGAAAGTTTAACCAATGAAGAAGAAGCGGTAAGAGTAATATACACGGTTGATACTCCTTCAGGATCGAGTCAAGGTAACGAACTCTATCTCTATCCCAGCCATGATATAGACTATTCGATAGCAACAGAAGCAATCAATATAACAACGTCTGAAGAACCAGAAACCCTCTCAGCCACACCCTTTGATGATGTTATTAACTCTAATGCTGGAAATGATGTTGTTGAAGGACGAGCTGGAAATGATTTGTTGCAGGGGGGTAACGGAGATGATTATTTAAATGGAAATCAAGGAAATGACACTATTGAGGGTGGTAACGGAAATGACGGACTGATTGATGGTCTGGAGGATGGAAGCGACTTTTATGATGGTGGCGAGGGAATAGACACGCTTTCCTATGACGAGACAGATATTGCCTTATCTGCTGACTTGCAAGAGGGGATTATTTCCGTTGGGGAAGTGGAACAAGATACCGTTATTAATGTTGAGAACCTTATTGGGGGTTCATCAGCAGATGATATTACAGGTGATGAAGTAGATAACCTTCTAAATGGATTGGGTGGCAATGATTCCCTAGTTGGGGGAGGTGGAAACGACACCCTAGAAGGAAGAGATGGAGATGACAGCCTAGAAGGTGGAGTAGCCGAAGATTTTCTTTTGGGCGGTACTGGTAATGACATACTCATAGGTGGTGCAGACATCGATGTTCTAGAAGCGAATGAAGGTAACGACACTCTTAGTGGCGGCACAGGTGGAAACCTACTAATGGGTGGAGTCGGAAATGACACTTACATTTTTAATCTCGATACGTCTAGGGGAGATATTATTGATGAGGAAGGTGGAGATAGCGATGTAGTCGAATTATTTACTGCAGATAATGAGCCTGTGATATTGTCCTTACAGTCTCTGTCCGCTGGAGAGATAGGTATTGCCAGGATGGAAAACAGCTTCATACTTGATCTAAATAGAGATGGAATTGCTTCAGTTGAAGACGACCTCCTTATTTTCGATTACTTTGGTGAATCGTCAAATAAGATAGTAGAGCAAGTTGCTAATCTTGAAAGCACAGATATCATAAATTTCTTGACATAAATTGGAGTATGCCAAACAGTTTGTGGAATCCGATATCGAAGTGCCGATAATTCCGTCTCTCGGAACATCAAGGCGATCGCTCTACGTATTCAATCAAAGGCTTTTTCCGCGACAGTTTTCTCTACTGTCTGATATTAGAGTTTCCGACTGTAGCCGACAGCACTTTCACCATTAAGATCGGAAAACGAGACTTAATTCGCAAATATTCTTTAAAAGATAGCCTTTTCCTCCGAATAAAAGATAGGTTGAAGGTAAAAGACATATCTCTTCTATGAATGCTGCTATTGAATCGAATCAAGCTAAACCAGAAAGGCTCTTCCAAGGCGTTGGTATAATCGGCGGTCGCGTAACAGTAGATGATTCTGGGAAATACTTCATCGATTTAGAAGGAGAAACGTTTAGGTTTCAACCGACCAATACAGTCAGAGTAAAACTAACCAGTCACCTCGAAGCTTATCCCGATACAGAGGTCTACCTAAAGGTCTATCCTGTTTATAATCTTCAGCTTCGTCAGCTCTGGTTTACTGCCAGAAAGTTTTACTCCAATCAACCCGAAGCAAATCAAATCAATCAATTTCTCCTCGCGGGAATTTGGCAATATATTCCTCACCTGACCGACCAGCCCGTAATGTCCATTTACCGCAACAGTCTTAGAAGGGGAGAGAGAATAGAGTCTGTCAGAACCAATCATCTGCCCGTGCTGGGTTTTGACGAACAAGTTTATCATCAGCAAAAGAGTACGGCAGCAAATCCCCAAAAGCCAAAATTTTATCGATTGCTGGTTCGTTTAAATCCCCAGCAGCAAATATTTGAGTATCTATCATTGCTCTTTAGTAGCGAAGACATTCCGAACTACATTAAGAAGAAGAGAAACAAAAAAAGAAAGTCAAAGCCAAAGCCAAAGCTATCTCTGCCAGACCCCACAAAAAGAGTAAAGCAGATGAATTTTACCTTACTACAGCAAACCGCCAAAAAGCTCAGAGAAGCTGGCTTTTTTGAGGGCAAGGTATCGGGTCAAGGCATCACATCTGAGGCACTACGTACCAAAGTAGAAGACAGCCTTAGCAATCATCCCGAAGCCGTGAAGGTACTAAATAGCAAATGATCCTGAGATACCGTACCCAATTCTTACAAAGAGTGGAAACGGCATCTATTGGTCTTGCCAGTAAACCTAAAATTTCACGTTATTGAGTAATTTGTTTCATTCCTTGTTTCATCATCTGACTTATTACCTTTACGCCCCTGCTGAATCTTCTCGAATAATAGTTGGTAATAGCCCGTAAATACCGACCAACTCTCTAATGGTGGAATTAAGTCGCTAGAACCTCGATCTTCATTGGTATCTACACCCCCCTCTAATGTATAAGAACCTTCATTATGGGGGGGGGTAGATACGGGAGCAATTGTAGGCTCAATCCCATACTGCCTCTGCATTGCCTCCTGATACCGAAGATTATCCTCTTGTAATTGCCGTTGACGCTCGGCTTTTTGCGCTCGCACTTGCTCACGATAGGTTAATACCTCAAGGGCAAACTCAAAAGTGGAAGGACAAAGACGGCGATAGGTAACTTGCTGTCCCCTACTCCCTTCTTTGTTAGAGATAGTCTTTAGTCCCAAGCGGTCTAAAATCACCCCCATCAACCACAAAGGTTTACAGTCAGAGGGGATAGTCAGATTGAGTAAGGTCTTAATCTGGCAGCGGGAAGCAAGAGCCATTGACCTCATCCGCAGCAGATCGGGGTCAGTGGCACAGATTTTCTCTTCGGCAAATAATCTGGATAGTAGCTTGGGTACTCCTAGAAAATGTAGGGCTAACCACTGGCTAGAGTAATTATGCCAGTCCATACAGAATGGCAAGTGTTCCCGCTCCTTGAGGTCTCTTTGAGCGACGATCTTTGGTGGTGCTTGATATTCTCTACCCGTGTCGGGGTCAACTATTGTCCCAGTAGAATCAGCACAGACAGATTCTAATTGGAGCAAGCGACTGTAGAGCCTACCTCCATTATCTCGCTCAACTAAATCCTCAGTAACTGCTTTGCCGTACCCCGTTTTAATACGATGTTTTTCACATTCCACCATTTCATCAGGAGAAAGGAAATCCTTAGTTTGCCGTGATTGGTACTCTTCGGGGCTAATATCTTGGGCGTTGACGATTGCCAGTCGGCGAGCGATGGTTAATCTAGAAGCAGCCTCTTTAAATAGCTCTTTCGCGCCAACAGCGGTCTCAGAACTCACCACCGAGAGGTTATAGCCCATCTCAGTTAGAAGATCCTGTAAATCCTCTCGAAGATTGTTAATCGAACGGTTGCGGTTAGCTTTAATCTGACAGTAGGCATCTAACGCCCAATCCTTTTCAGCTCCTCGCGTATAAGTCTCCTTATCGAGGCGAATTAAGAATGCCGTCATTTTATTAGAGGTGAGCATTCTCTCCTTAATTTTCTGGGGATCGGTTTCCTGGTAGCCAAAAGGAGGACGAGGCGCGATCCAAAGATGAATCGGTACGTTTTTACGAAAGCGATGGAGATGTTGGGCGCATTCGGTAGCCGATTGAGTAGTGGCATGAAAAGCTCCAAAAACTGCTTCAAAGCGATCGCCTTGGATATCAACACCCGTACCCAAACTAGGAGAAGCCAGGAAGATATCGATATTTTTAACGGATGAAGAAATATCTTTAATAAAGACTTTATTTTCTTCTGTACCGCTGTTATCGCCGTGAATCGACCAGATGCGGAGGTTTCCTAGAGGACTTGGTTGGTCTTTCTCTTCTGTAACCTCTACCTTTTTTCCTTGCTCGCCTGCGAGCATCTCTTCAGTTTTTTTGATGAAAGCCTTAGAATCAGCTACTACCATAATCTTTTGTCCAGTCATGGTGGCGACATTAATGCGCTCGACTAAGGCACTGCTGTCGTTACCGTGATAGAGATAGACTTCGCGGTTTCCTGGTTGATATTCATTGTGAATGATAAAGGGGACTTCTTCTGGGGGGCGCATGTTACGGAAGAAATCGACGGTAACATCGTCCATATGAGCATCTGCGAGGATGACTAATTTAGCCTTACCGACAATACACTCTAGAATTTCTAGGATTTCCGCTCGGTATTCAGAGCAGGTTTTGCTGTGCAGAAGATGGGTAAGATTTTGACAGGCTTCATCGATAAAGACGCAATCGTAATCATTCAGGTTATTTTGTAATTTATAGAGGCTGTCGAGGGTAATACTCAGTCGTTTAACTCGCCCAAAATTACCGACAGATATCTCGGAATAGATATCTGTTTTGAGGCGTTTGGAGAGGTTTTGTAAGAGGTTGACCCGATGCCCAACGTTAAGGAATCGTTCTTCAGGGTGTTTTTGCTCGCGCTGTTCTAGAAGATAGGTTTTCCCCGTATTCATGCCCGACCAAAGCACTACCAGTCCTGAGTTGGGGAATAGCTTAACGAATTCGGAGATGCGCTTTGTGTTGACCTTGAGGTTAGCAGGATATTTACTGCTTAGTCCCCATCCTTTAGGACGGATATGGCGAAGGAAGCCCTCAAGGTTCAGGGCAGCTTTAACGATCTTAGCTATAAGGTCAGTTGCTGCTTCTCCTCCATTAGCAAATACAAAGTCATCTACCCCTTTTTCTGAATCTTCGGGCAGTAGTGCCACTTCGCAGGTAGCCCCAGCCTTTTCAATTACCTTCCCTGTATGGCGAATGGCGTTATTAACCTGTCTTTTGGTGGAGGGTTTGGGGTCGTTATCGAACAGGATGACGAATTTTCGTCCAGCCTCAACCATTGGCAGCAGATCGGGGTGGAGGTGGTCTGTACCCGTTTTCTCGTTCCTTACCCGACCCATCCAGATACCAGGGAGAGAAATCGCTACAAAGCCCAGAGAGAGAAGACAAGCAGCTTTCTTCTCCCCTTCTGTGAGGATGAGGGGAATTTCGGGGTGAGCTTTGACCCAAGACCAGAAGCAGTAAGGCTCGCTACTGGTGTCAGGCTCATCTGTAGTCGTTGACTGAAGGTTTTTAGGTAGGAAGGAAACGGGCTTGATACCTCCCCGTAGACAGTCAGAGAGGCTACGTTTCACCCCAATGGGACTGAGGGTATATCCACCACCTGTAAGGCGTTTGTCGGCTAACCGCTCCATCAACGGCGAGCGATAGCGTTTAATGCGGTAGCGTTGGGCTACCTTGTCCCAAATGTGTTGGGGGACATCTAGATAGATGGGATGACTCCCGCCGTTGGGGGGGGAGATGTACTTGACGGGTTTATTGTTCTTGGCATCGATGTAAGGACAGTCTGGCTTAAATCGTCCCCAATCCCAAGGTTGCCAGTCATTATGGGGGTTGAGTCCTGAGATCCAATAGCCCCCAGCTTCGGTGTTTTTGTAGTTGTAGAGGGTCGGTGAATTGACTCGACCGCCATTAAGTCGCTTCTTAGAATCGAGACGGCAGAATAGATACTCTTTAGGTTCGTCGCCGATGAGCGAGCGAAAGTTAAGGTCAATGATGCCATCGTCGATAGAACTCTCGTGGAGTTCACAGAGATGATGCTTAAAAAGAAGGCGGTCTTGAACAAAGGTTACGGAACGGGAATCATCCCTAGAATAAGTCACGGCTCTACTCTTATTACAAAGTTTTGCAAAAAGTGAAGGATGAACCGTATTAATGGATCGCTGTGCTAACCTGTTCTATAATATGAACAAGCACAAGGAACTGTTACGTCAAAGCCGTCTTTCCTTAACTGGAAAAACGCGCCCTAGCGCAAACGGATTGTGTTTTAAATTAAAAGTCAAAATCTACCCAGACCTGACAATCAATTCCAAACAACAAAATATAATGACTAATTGTTGGAATTCACTTCGCCTTATACAAACCATCACACCTGTTTGAAGTCTGCAAACTTTAAACTTTTAGGGTGTGATGTGATGTATATAGGTAATAGAACTCCAGAAAAGCTGTTACATTTTTCTGTTCCCTATATCACTTCACTTTAATAATCTATCTTAGATAAATTATCTTAGATAGATTATCCAGTATAAACGGGCAAATAGCTTACTTTGTCATCTTTTTGTAAAGGATATTAACCATTCTCTAGCTCAGTTGAGCTAGAGATTTTGCTTTTTGGGGCTGTTTTCGTCTTTTTATTGGGGGTGTCGTTAAATTCTGGTTTCCCTACAGGTGACAACATCGAAAGAGCTGAAACTGCTCCTCTAACTTGATCGGGGCTTACCTCTAGGTATTTTTGTAAGACCTCTAAACTGCGGTGTCCGCTCACTTCTTGGATGATTCTCAGGGGAATTCCTTCATTGCTCATTAATGTTAAGGAAGTTCTCCTAAAGCTATGAGTAGAAACTCCTTGTACCCCAACTTTGTTACAGGCTTTGCGTAAAATTCGACCTGCTGAATCTGGAGATAGGTGTCCTGTTTTGCCTATCCCTGGAAAAAAGAACCAAGTACGGGGTGATGGATAATAATTCAGCAGCATCAACCTAAGATCTTCAATTACTGGGATACATCTAGTACCTAATTTTCCCTTCGTATTGCCTTTTCTGAAGATGATTTCGGGTCTGACTTGTCCCAAACGGTAATAAACGTCAGTCGTTCTGAGGGTGATGCATTCGTTAATCCGACAGGCTGTGTAGAGACAGATGGCAAATATGGCGCGATCGCGGTCGTTTTTGAGTCCTTCGTAGAAGACGAGGTTAATTTCGTCAGGGGTCAGTATTTTTGCCTTACCATGTCGATCTACCTTCATCTACTATGCTGCTATTGTCCAATAAAACCATCCTATAGGAGTTAGGGACAATCGCGAAGAGGCAGATGGGGAGTGACTTAGATAGCGATCGCTATTTTTGTATGGGAATTCAAAATGAAGATGAATTTATAATTGCTGCTAGCAGAATTATGGATTTATCAAAATGCCTTATACTGAGACTCCTTTCTCTCAAGCTATTTTTCAGATGTTTGAAAATCTAGATTCTTATCTTGAGAAGAATTACCACGATCTTCCTCAGTCGGCTGTTAAGGTTTATCTTTTTGGCGGATGTGCAATACATTTGCACATCGGGAATAGAGCTAGTAACGATATAGATGCCGAGCTTGAGATAATTCAGAAACTGAAACCTTTAGCTACTTTAGAAACGGCTATTAAAGCGGTAGGTTTTGATGATGAAGAGGGTGACTATTGTATGTTGGATTTCGATGGTAATTTTAATCCCACCATTGCCCCTATTCATCCAGATTACAAGGAAAGATCCTCATGTCTATATATAACTAAATCAAAGCTAGTTTCTCTTTATCTAGTTTCTGCTGTAGATATAGCAGTTTCCTCTCTTTGGGCGATTTGTATCTGTCGATCGAGAAGATATTATTAACTTGTTTCAAAACAAAATGTTTACCCTCGAAGACTTCATCGAAACTGCGGTCGAAGCAAAAAGCTATTGTGGCGTAGCTACCGATAAGCTAGAATTCAATATAAAGATGGCTATAGATCTTCTGGTTGAGGAAGCACAATGAGTTTAAATAAACAATTTAAAAAAGTTGTTAGCTCTCCTTTTAATAGTCTCTCTGTAGAGGATTTAAAGCCAATTGCCCTAGCTTTCTGGCATGAAGGTTATACTCCAGAACTTAGCAATCTAACTTCAGAAGAACTCAAAAAAGCTGGTTACTTAATAGATCGTTTTAGGGGCTACAACTGCATTTCTAAACCTCATAAGCGAGAACTTGCAAGCTTGGTAAAGGAAGTTGAGCAAAGTCTATCCGAAGTGCTACAAGATTTTGATACTGTAGAAAACTTAGAACCTTTAGCTGAAAAATGGAATCTGTCAGAAGATGTTTCTCATTTAATGTCGCCTTTGCTGGAGTATCAGACTCGCCACTATGTTCATGCTCATGTATAAGCTATTTAACAAATAGAGTGAAGCCAATCCAATAGGGTTGGTTTTTACTTTCTGTTTGTTTTAATAAGGATCTGTAGGAAATTGACCTGCTCTGCCCATCCGTCACCCTTGACGGCTAAAAAAATATGCTCTTTCAGGAGTTAAGGCGAACGAACGAAAGGCGGAGTGAACAAGTTCATTTATTCGCTCGCCAGATGCCCCAGGGTAGCATATTTTTTTAAAACGCTCGTCAAGGGCAAGCCCTTCGGGTGACTGGTTGTAAGGGGGAAAGGCTCACTCACTCGGACAGAATGAACTCTCTCTGGCTGTGGCTGGATGTTTCACGGTAATCTGTTTCTATTATGATTACCTATCAACCCGAACTCTGGCAGACCGCAAAAGGAGCGCAGGGGCGATCGCTATTACCATTGTGAGTTGAAGCAGAACCTCTTTGCTGATTGGGTTGTAGTGAAGGCATGGGGGACTGTCGGCACGAAACGAGGGCGGATGATGGAGAATAGTTGTAGTAGCTATACCGAAGCTCACGAGACTTTTCAGGCTGTTTTTAAGCGTAGGAAATACCGCGAGTATCAGTTAGTTTCATCGAGGTAATTGCTAACAGAAATTTGATGTACTTATTGACAAATAAAATTATATTTACTGCTTATAAAATGTTATAATAAGACTATACAAAAGGACGAATCTCTACACCCCTACCCTTTTAAAATATGTCTCTTTATACTCCCTCTCACGATAGCCTTAACGATGTAATGCGAATGATTTGCTGGGACGATTTCAAGTATGTTGTTCAAGCCACCAAAGATATTGCTGCTGAGGTCAGAAAAGACAATCGACGAAAGCATCGAGAGTTTAGCACTTGTCTGATGATTACTCCCATCAAGGAAATTCTCGACCCTATCTCTCGAATGTTTAACTATCGCTGTTCTGATGATTCTCTGTTTTATTTGATATCTCAAGCAGTTTGTAAAATTGAGACTCTTGTTAGAGAACTCCGAGAATTTAGAGAACTAAAATATATAAGTAGACTAGAAGAAATCTCCTCAATCCTTGTTAGTTTTATCGGTAAGCATCAGGGAATTCAGCTCGAACTTTTCGACTCTCAAAAGTACTTCGATCCTAATGGGGCAAAACGCAAACTACCCTGTTTCATCCGTTGGTATAACGGCATCTTGAGAGAGATTAGTCTCCATTTTCGAGACAAATCGAAGAAGGTTGGTTTCTCCAATCCATATAAGAACTGTGGTAATATTCCCCACACTCAGCTATCGATTCCTTTCGGTAGAGCTAAAGCCGAAGCAGCAAAAAAACGTTACCTGGCTGTTTATTTCGATATTGCTCCAGAGATAGAAGAAGAGGAAGTGGCGGTAAGCCCAGCTCATACAGAGGATGGAAGCTCAGATGTGGAAGATTTTGGTAAGTTCGGGTTGAGAACTCTACGAAAGGTAGCAAAGCACCTGGGACTTCCGCAGAAGGTGGATGGTAAAGACCGCACTAAGGCGAGCTTTGTGGAGGCACTGTCAGGATTGTTTCAGACTGATGCAGAGAAGGTCACAGAGGCACTCGCAGCCGTAGGCTAAGGACGAGTCAATTGTGCAACAGCTTGTTGCACAATCTTGAGCTTGGGTAAGGAAGCCCAGTCCCGATTTTCTGATTCCCCAGAGGGTTGATACTAGTGCTGGTTGCGGTATCTCCCTTGGCGTTGGCGCATCACCAGGGCGTTCTTTTTCTCCGTAGCAACGATGCGCCGTTCTACCTGTTTCATGTGATGCCCCAACATCTTACTGACACTGAGGGAATCCTCTCTGAGCTGCCAGAACGTCTTGAAATCTATGTAACCAACAGCATGAGCAACAGAAAGCAAACTCCTCACCTCCCCTGCTGACCCTTTCGCGATGGATAAAAACCGTAGATACTCCTTTTGCGAGCGACGTTCAAATCCCTCACTCACATTCGCTGAAATCGAAACAGAAGCTCGACGGAGCTGGTCTACTAGGGAGCGATCGCCCGATAGGTCTTCAGATTCTCTAGTAATTTGATAGATCTTCTGCGCCAGGGCGATCGCTTCTTGCCAGACCTGTAAATCCTCAAAAGTTCTCAATTTTTGCTCTTGTTCTCTCACGTAACTTTCCCTTTAGATGCCAACTAATAGTTAGGCAGCCCATAACATCTGCAACTGTTATGAGGTTTTTTAAAAGGATGGAAAGTAATGAAAACGCCCAACGTCACCTGATCTATGTTGCTCCCTTAGCAGCTTATAGCTCAGGACATGACACGGGACGGTGGATTGAAGTCACCAAATGCGAAGAGGAGTTAAAGGAAAAGATTACAGAACTATTAGATGATTGCCCCTATTCTGCCGTAGACGGAGACTGGAGAATTCACGATTACCAGGGCTTCTGCGATTGCGGTCACTCTCTGGGAGAACATCCCAGTTTGAAGGAGTTGGCTGAGTTTGTGGGACTAATCGAACAGCACGGAAAACTAGTAGCAGAGCTATTAGATTACTTCTGTGGCGATGTTGAAGAAGCTAAAAGATACCTAGATGAGAAATATTTGGGTGCTTTTGATAGTGCAGCCGATTACGCCGAGAAAGATGCTCTAGGAAAAATTCAAGGTGAGATACCAGTGGTCATTGCTGCCTACGTCAATTACGAAGCGATGGGCAGAGATTTACTACTTGGTGGTGAAATCCTGGCGATCAAACTGCTGGATGCTGAAGACCGCAAAATAGTTCACATCTTTACTAATCGACCCACCAATTAGCACCAAAAGACTGAAAGAGAGATTCGCTACAGCTAGCTCTCTCAAAGCCCTTATTCATAAATTCATTCACTACACACAAAGAGGTTTTTTACTATGTTTGGAATATTGTTATTCGTTGTTTATTACATTTGTCTAGTTTACTTTTTCTCTGTTTGATCTGAGCTGGCTCTTGGGAATACTAGGCATAAATCTTCTCGCCGTTCCCTATGATGAAAGCCAAGTTAGAAAAATTTTACCTACAGTACCGCTTACCAGCTCTTATCGGCGTGAGTACCGTTGTTGCTATCTTATTTGGTCTAAATCAATGGATGGAATACCAGTATAGGAATGCTAAATATCCTACCTGGACAGTTGGAGAGATTACCGCAGGAGATACCTTTACTGTAACCAGCGACCTCGATAGCGAGACTATAAGCATTAAACTGTGTGGTATTACCCCAGCTCATCCAGAATCTAAGGATTTCCTTAAATCCACGATCGATATGGGGCAAAGCCTTCGGCTTTTAGTCGTCGTAAGACGACGATCTGCGCGTATGCGCTGCGCTCGATTGAGCTAGAGCGAGCGGGAGAAACTCACGAGGCTTGGGTGATGCTTAAACCTGACCACCAAAGCCAGATTCACGTCAACACATATATGGTTGAGAAAGGCATGGCACGGCACGATATCGTCAATTCTAAGCAGTGTCGGAGTGATGACGAGCTAGGTTTCGCACAGAAAATAGCCCAGAAGCAGAAACTTGGTCTATGGAGTAGTAAATGATAGCCGAACTATTGGCGGTCAACGGCTGTGTTTTGGCAGTCTACTATTGCTCAGATGAGGTCTTTCGTATGTCGATCGTTGATACTGACGGTCGAGTATTAGAATTTAATGACATCTTCTTTTGTAGCCAGATGGCTACCGACGAGGCGAAGTCTATAGTACGAGTGTTGACCAGATAGAATTCGAGCTTATCAGCAGTACTTACAACTAAATTGCTCTGATTGCCTGGGATAAGGCTTTAGTGGTATTTTCAGAGCAAAGCTAAAACAAGGTTACGAACCATTATGTCTGCTATCTATCCTGCCGTCGTTGATGAAGTCTATCACGCCAGGGTGAAAACACACTTTGAGATCCCTTTGTACACCTGCCCCGTATCGGCTGGATTTCCTTCTCCTGCTGATGAATACATAGAAGGCAAGCTCGACCTCAACAAGCACCTGATACCTCATCCTCTGGCGACTTTTTTTGTCAGGGTATCGGGCAATTCTATGACTGGAGCGGGAATCTACGAGGGAGATTTACTGATAGTCGATCGCTCTCTCGAACCCCGCGACAACAATGTGGTTATAGCCGTAGTTAATGGCGAGCTTCTGGTCAAACGCCTCAAGATTAGAAACGGGCAACCCCATCTAGTAGCAGAGCATCCTGATTACGCCCCCTTAGCTATTACCGAAGCGATGGACTTCTCCATCTGGGGTGTGGTCAAACATTCCATAAGATCTCTCTAAGACGATGAAACGTCTAACCCTATTTGCCCTAGTAGACTGTAATAACTTCTACGCCTCCTGTGAGCGCGTTTTCGATCCATCTCTGGAGAATCAACCTGTAGCCGTTCTCTCCAACAATGACGGCTGTATCATTGCTCGCAGTAATGAAGTCAAAGCCCTTGGGATTCCGATGGGTGCGCCGATGTTTAAGTACAAGGATAAGCTTAAAGCCCATAAGGTGCGCGTTTTCTCCTCCAACTATACCCTCTACGGTGATATGTCAGGGCGGGTAATGGGAGTACTAGCTGATTCAGTAACAGATATCGAAATCTACTCCATTGATGAGGCATTTCTCGACCTGTCATCTTACACCACCAACCATGATGTAGAAGAGCTAGCAGAGCAAATTCGTACCAAGGTCAAGCAGTGGACGGGCATCCCCGTATCTGTTGGCATTGGAAATACCAAAACCTTAGCCAAGTTAGCCAACCGCATCGCCAAGAAGTCGGGGACTGGGGTATTTCGGCTCGATTCTGGCAGCGACCAGCATCAGTACAATCTACTTCTGGAACAGATTGATGTGGGTGATGTTTGGGGAGTGGGACGCGCTCATAGTAAGTCTTTACCTAAGATTGGTATTAATACAGCCCTGGAGCTAAAAAACTCTAATGCTGAAGCTCTGCGTCAACGCTACAGCGTAGTAATGATGCGTACCGTAAGAGAACTCCAAGGACATAGCTGTATTCCT
>Ga0209831_1000796_pt1 | contig 30166 bp, 24 predicted proteins | sample Maine_Asex4_meta_FD_187451 | JGI IMG/M metagenome (GOLD analysis project Ga0209831, IMG submission 187451) | Marine algal microbial communities from Maine, USA - Maine_Asex4_metaG (SPAdes) (version 2) | ecosystem: Host-associated > Algae > Red algae > Unclassified | place: Maine, USA | collected... | reverse complement strand
TAACTTACCCATTTCTTTGAGGTTGCTGTTCATTTTTTGTTCACTTACTTTAGGAAGTGTATTATTATACTTCGCAAGTATTTCTATAGCCTCGGGGTTAGTGGGACAATTACTTTAGTACTGGTTTTAACTTGGTCCATTTCTAATACCTTGATACCGTTCTTATCCTTAATATGGATTTTTGATATCCTTGAGTAGTCACTAAACCTTTGGGCGGTCCAGCACCCCACTAAAAATATATCTCTATATTTCTCCAATTTGGGGGCGTTCTTAAAATCATAATTTTGTAGTTTAGTTAATTCTGCTTCTGTAAGGTATATGGAATCTGTATCATTAGAAATTTTTTTAAACGCCTTTTTACTGAAGTCATTATTTGTGTGGAGTCCTTCGTCAAATGACTTCTTCATGATCGCCTTAATGTTTTTTATAAAGTTACCAAAGTAATTGGTACTGAAATTTTTCGAATATATGTACTGTTGGAAGTCATTGTAGAAGTCAATATCTATATCATTAAATTTTAGATATGCCTTTCGTTTGGTCTTTCTATATTCTTCAAGCTTGGCCGCAAGTACTTTATATGCTTTGATAGTACCTATACTATATCTCTTGCCTTCCCTTTGGTTTGATTTTATAATTCTTTTACCGCTCTCTATGTCAGATATAAATTCATCGAGGTACGCCTCTACGCTGTCATATGACGCCTTAACCGTTCCTTTCTTTATAACACCAAAGGAATTGTCTAAATGCTCTCTGAGTGCCTTCAAGTCTATCATATGGCCCTGTATCTCTGCATTGGATATAAACTTGGTAGTTTGGCCAATGACATTGTTTATTCGAGTATCCAAATTCTTAAGATCAACCTCTATGGATGGGTTCAGCTTCTTGTACTTAGATAACATCGTTTTGTTTGGCTTAATGATCGGCCTCATCATGACTTTATCCCATAGCTCTGGGAATATCCTTTGATCAGAACCTAATGAGTACATAAACCTTCTTTTATTCAGATAGAAGTAGAACTTAATAGATGTCTCGTTGTGAGTCTCGGTATTCTTAAGTATAAACTTAGGATTGATGGCCATGAGCTAAATTTGATTATCGAAATAAGATATATTAACGGGGTGTTGTCAGAGGTGTTGTTTTTTCTTTATATGACTTTATCTTACTATATAAAGAAAGTACTTAACTTACTGATAATCAAAAATATGAAATAAGATGAGAATAAAAGAAACAATATAGCGGTTGTCCTTGTGGGTCAACTTAAAACCTCTGAAGCTTAATGTTTTAGGGGTTTTTGTTTTCTGACTGTCGTTTTAACTGTCGTTATGGTTTGATGTTGTAAATTATATGTACCATAGCTAAATTGAATTACAATGAATTTCTTACCTTAAAATAAAAGTCATGAATCTAACTTTTACTAAGTCCTAGTCTCAGCGATTTGCCCTTGCATTAAGAAGTGTAAATGCTAAATACGGAGGATGGGGTCAAAACGTAAAGCTGAGTCAAGATCAGAAGGATGAGTTTAATAGATTAATAGATAAGTTTGATGAAGACTTTTCTAATTGTGGGTATACTGAAGAAATAGAGCTATCGGATAGTTTTGAATCTACCTTTTTGCTTGAAATTTTCAATGAGACGTTTAAGCCTCGTTTAAATGTAAGTGAAGCTAAAGAAATGGCACATCTGTATTATGTAATCTACAAAGATTTCAATGAATCTTTTCTCAGAAATCACACTAATTATTATATTAAGTGATTTTTTGTAAGCTCATTACGATGTTCTGCCTCCCTTAATTAACGCCTCAAATATAAATCTTTGGGCAAGAGAAACCTTTCATCGTGGTATTGTGCTTAAGGTTTATTTTTTGTCTTCCTTTGCTTCGGATGCTCTGGAGATTCTCTTTCTCTTACGTTCTTTTGGTTGTGGATTTTTTGTTTTTGCTTCTGTTTTATCTGAGTTGCACTTATCAAAGATTTTTTCTAAATGCATAAGAGCTCTAACAGCTGCAGTCCTATTAATTTTGTAAGTTTTATATCTTGCCGTATCACATTCATTAAAAAGTATAATGTAATCGCTAAAAATATCTTTCGTTGAATTAGCTCTCCTGCAAAGTGCTTTTAATACTTTATGAGGTTGGTCACCATTATTTCTTTTTGAATAATATTCATTCCAATCACTATACAAATCATTTTTATCTTGAAATGGGAACAAATGATATTTTATGATATGTAGTGCACTATAAAAGGCAGTAGTTAAAACCCAATCAAAATACTCAGTGTTATCAAATAAATGGTAAGCTACTTTTTTATTCCTCTGCCCTTGAGCTCGGTGCTCATTTGAGATAGGATGCATAGGAAGGCTTTATTAAGTTTGTTCATCTAAATCAATAAACGAATAGACGTATCCATCACTATAAAGTAATCCTTGATTAACTTCATCTGACTTAGATACGGATAATAGTCTAAAGCTAATCTCTCTATCTTCCTCCTCAAAATAATTGTCTTCTAAACTTCTTGCACTATTGTAAAGTTCAGAATACTTTGAATTGAAGTACTCCTCTTCTATTATAAAAAGAAATTCAATTTCCTTATCGGAAAGAATTCTCATTTTTATTTCGAAAGTTTTAGTTCGTTCGATCAAATCATAAAAGTTCTTCATTTGATTTGTAGCACTGTCTACAAAGCTTTCTAATTCTTTCTTTTGATATTCTTGAAAGCTTTCTATTAGCTTCTTTTCAGCAATATTTTTCCCGGCTACGTAGGCATTAATTACCTGATCGCAAGGAGTATTATCCTTGTTAGTTTTCCAGTGTTTTTGAAAATCTGTATCTGTTATAATCGATTGTGAATTCGATAAATATATTTGTTCAATCATTTTTCCTTCTTTTCAAATATTAAATGCAATTAAAAAGAATATCATTCCGATAAAATAGGTAAATAACCAAACTTTAAGCCAAAATGGCCGTAGCTTGACATATTTACGTTATGAAAGTAATTTATTGGTGAGTTTTTCATAGGCAGAGAATTCCTATGGTGTGTGAAAGGTGTATCATCTATCACTCAGGTATTGGTATTAGTAATATTGATTTCGTCTAAAATCGCTGCAAAAGTAAACTATTACAACGATACTAAGCTAAAAACTTATTTTAAATTAAAGGAATTTTATGGTGTAAATGTTCAATATCCCTTTAAATATAATGTTCTGTCAAAAGTAACTCACCTATAAAACCAAACCTCAACCCGTTCAAGAAATAGATTAGAGGCACTTAATATACAACCGACTTCACCAAAGAATTTCATAGTCACATCTTCACGTATCACCAGGATAACGGTCTTTTTATGAGTCCATGTATAGACTGTATTTACAAATACGTCCATAAATTCAACAACGTCTTGTCTGGATAACCAATCTCTATCTTTCATGAATCTATATCTTTATTTGTAGACATCCTTAAAGTCTAAGTTGCTAAATAATTGACTAACTATCTATGTCCTCATTGAATTTCTTAAGACTAATAAGAACATTTTTTACCGTTCTTCTCTCTATGTATAAGACCAGCTGAAATATAAATTTCTGTCTTGCGTTTTGAGAATCCAGTGATACCGTAGAAGTATTCAATTCCTACCCATTTGTTTGATATTATGTACTGTGATTTCATGATTGGTTGTTGTAAATGCTTTGTAGTTCGATATCTCTAAATAAAACTTTCTCAAGATCTTGATTATATTTTTGATTAATCAATTCTAATAAATGTCCGAGCTTATCAAAATAATGTAGTCTTATAGCTTTATAAGTTACTATCTTTAATTAGCCATTATAATTTATAGGAATTCAATAAGAGACCTAATGCCATCTTGGAACTATTATGTTATCATAGTCAGCCTCACCACTGCAATCTCATGCAATAACAATGATGCTCAAGATATGGCCGCGACAATGAGTATAGCAGATGTTTTGCCAGAGATTACTAATGTCACCTGCACAGGACAGGCTAATAACTATACACTCAATGTAACCATAAGCAGCCCAGATACAGGATGTGATCAATATGCAGATTGGTGGGAAGTATTCACTCCAGATAGTGTATTAATATATAGGAGAATATTAGCACATAGTCATGTGACAGAGCAGCCATTTACTCGAAGTGGTGGATTAGTGAATGTAAGTCCTGATGAGTTTATATATGTCAGAGCACATATGAATAATCTGGGATATGGCTCGAAGGTGTATAGTGGAACATTGAGAAATGATCTACAACCAGATAGTCTGAACGTTCATTACGCTAGAAATCTCGAATTCCAAGATCCACTTCCTGAAGACTGTGCTTTCTGAGACCTGATAAAAACAAAAAAGACCCACTTCGTTAGAAGTGAATCTTAGAGAGGTCGCGACCAGATTCGAACTGGTGTACGAGGTTTTGCAGACCTCTGCCTAGCCGCTCGGCCACGCGACCCTAATTTCTTAAGGAATGCAAATATAAGTCAAAAATAATTCCAATTCTACAAGAATTACCTTACAAGTAAAATCTTAGTGACATATGTATCAGGATCACTGAAGTTGTCGGTAGAAGAACTGAATACAAGGTAGACACCACCTGCTGCCATACTACCATTGAGATTTTTACCATCCCATATGGCTTGACCTCCCAGAGCTTCTGTCTTATAGACCAGTTGCCCATCTACATCAGTAATTGTCACACTGGCATCTCTGGCAAGTCCTTTTATGGCGATAGGGCCTTGATAATCAGGCCTCACTGGATTAGGGTAGGCATAGACATCGTTACTATGTCGTCGCTCACCTCCAGTCGTTTGTGTCTTAAATGATTGTATGCCCTTATTACTTGCGATAAACATCTCCCCCGTATTAGAATTATACTCCATGGTCTTGATATTATTATCGAATAGTGGACTGTTGTCTATGTTGATACGTGCAATTTGTTCCTCACCATTAGGTGACTGAATGAATATGCCGTTACGTGTCCCAAACCATTTTCTATTAGCACCATCTATTTCTATAGCTTGGATGTCTTCTGTCTCTAACAGAAAGCCTAAGTCACTGCCTTCCAATACTTTAGGCCTATTGCCAACGCAAGCAGACTCTACAGCTGAGAATCCACACTCGAATACTACAGCACCCTCTGTCGTACCTACCCAGACTGAGCCATCCAGATCTTCTACGATACAATTAACCAAACTAGTCTGTATCTCTGAATTATTGAGATTGATAAATCTAGATGGAAGATCATCAGAAGGATCTGGAATGCTATTACCAGGATTGATCACCATGACACCACCTGTGTTGCCTCCTATGACCACCCATATATTGCCGACGTCATCTGCGATTATATCAGAAACTTTACGATCTGAGGTGATCGGAAAATTATGCCAAGTACCCTCGTCTGTCAGAACAGCAATCGGATTCTCTGCTCCGAATACGCTAATCCAGAGGTTATTGTTTTTATCAAATGTCAACCCAGATATTTTGACACCTCCATTAGCATCTCCAAGAGGAGAACCTAATGCACCATCTGTATTATTGATATCATATAAGATTTGCTCGCCAGTTTCTGTGTCCATTTCTATGAGCCCTTTCCAGAATGTTCCGACATATAGCTTAGGTTTAGTCGGATGCTTCTCTATCTGGTAGTGTTGTATAAGGTTACTATCTCTGTAGAGCTCATTATTGCTTTCATTGATATTATTCCACCTATTATCTTCTAAGATATATATACCACTACGGCCAAATAAATTAGCAAACCCTTCGGTAATACCTCCTGAAGCTACATAGACTACATCATCTTCTATATCGATATCAGAAGCATCGCTCGTATATGGTCCCATATACTCTTCCTTATTACAATTGCCATTAGCATCGATAAATCTCACTTCCTCGAAGTCATCAGCGAAATAGATAGATCTGTCCTGAGTCACGATAGCATCTCTTAGTCGATCGACACAAGTATTGACCTCTTCTAAAAGTATATTTTGATTATCAAAAAACAGTACGCTGCTACCAGCAGAATTTCCTCTAAGCCCTACCATGTAGCCATCGGCAGTTGGCTTAATTAATCTTACCCGATTCTCTGCGGGAATGTCATATATAATGCTGAAGGAGTTATTGTCTTCAGATAGATATATGTGTTCGCGATCTGCGACGTATATTTTGTTATCGATGACTGCTATGGACTCAGGTCTGTATGATGATGGCAGACCTTCACTCATCAGTTGCCATGAGGAGAATGCATTAGGGAAGAACTCATTAGCATAATCTAAAAAGTATACGCCGTCATTGCTACTCATCACGAGAAAATTATCATTACCAGCGATATCAGTAATTAGTCTACCGGCATTAAGTGTAAATCCAAACTCTAATTGCTTTAGATTATATTGTATCACTCCGAAACCTGTTGCAAAATATACCCATTCTTCATTCTGGACAAATATTTCGTTGATTCTTCTATCGACAAAGTTTGTATTTTCTTTTATGTCAAAAATTGGAGTTACTTCTGATCCATTAACGATATCTATAATACTATTACCATATGCTATGATGAGCTGATCATTAAAGTTATCGTATTGTATATCTTGGAGACCTGACTCGGTAAGTCCTTCTACTTTAGATAGGTATTCCATAGAGCCATCTTCTTTATCGATGGTGTAGATAGATTGCTCGGTTCCTAAGATTACTTTCTCATTGCTTTGAGTTATATATCGTGCATTGTTGTGGTGTAGGTATGACTTCCATTCCCCGATTGCAATATCACTCTGAGCAGATACCCCACCCATCATTAGAACTAGGATATAAGATATAGTCAATCGTTTTGTAGTAAAGTTCATAAGCATAGAAACGATAGTCATGTCTATATTATTGAGTTTTCTTCTTATACAATGTGTTAGCCATCAGATAGCCATACACTCTGTCGGGCACAAGATATCGGATAGACCTGGCTTTCGCTATTTCATTTCTGATATAAGAAGAAGATATATCTAATAATGGTGCATCAAAGAGGTGTACATTAGGATGCTCTGCGATATCAGGTATCTCATGTGTAGGTCTTGTGTAGACATATATTTGATAACGCTCCAGTAATAATTCGTAATTTTTCCATTTGTGCAGCGAGTATAGATTATCTCCTCCCATTATTAGCACATACTCATGATCTGGATACTTTTCGTGTAAATAAGTAAGTGTATCTATCGTGTAAGATGGTACGGGAAGGCTAAATTCTATATCAGATGCAGTAATCATAGGATTGTCATCGAGAGCAAGCTGCAATAGGTGCAATCGATCGTAATTATTAGCAAGAGATTTTTTTTCTTTGAATGGATTCTGAGGTGAGACCACCATCCATAACTTATCCATCTCAGTATGTGTGACCATATAATTTGCGATGATCATATGACCGACATGTACAGGATTAAATGAACCAAAAAATAATCCTATTCTCACAAGAAAATAATTAAGTGATTAAGTATAAATGCAGACCTTAATGATTCATCATGACAGGCATGAGTAACATCAATAGTTTTTCGTTTTCTTCTACTTCTGATGGTAATAATAATCCAGCTTTATTAGGAGCAGATAATTCCATGATGACCTCGTCAGTACTGATGACGCCGAGCATTTCTACAAGGAACTTGGCATTGAACCCTATTGTAATAGCCTCACCCTCATAACTACAAGAGACCTCCTCTCTTGCCTCATTAGAGAAGTCTAGATCTTGTGCTGTGATGACTACCTTGTCGTTCTCTATGCTGAATGTTACTTGATTAGTGGTCTTATTAGAATATATGACAAGTCTTCGGAGTGAGTTCTGGAAGTCAGAACGATTAAGTGTGATCTGCTTATCATTATTGACAGGAATGACAACATCGTAATCTGGATACTTGGCATCTATAAGCCTGCTGATAATGAGTGTCTCACCTATCTTGAGAAATACGTTTTTGTTATTGAATGATATCTGAGTTTTCTCTTCGTCAGAAGTTGCGATGGCATTCTTGAATATATTAAGTCCCTTACGAGGAATTATGATCGATTCTGTTAAGTCACTAGTTACACCTCCGACAGTGTACTTCACTAACTTATGAGCATCTGTAGCTACGAATACCACTTTGTTAAAATCTAAATGCATCAGTACACCATTCATAGCTAATCTAAGCTCATCTGTACTTGTAGCAAATAATGTATTGTTGATCGCCTTGACGATGGCATCACTATCTAAGTCTATTCCGCTGGTATTATCTTCTCTCGGGATCTCTGGGTATTCATCTGGATTATCTCCAGACAACTTATATTCTCCATAAGCTGATACTAACTTGATAGCGAAGTTTTCAGCGTTGGTTTCTATTTTGATAGGATGATCTGGAAGGGCCTTGAGCGTTTCCATAAGGATTTTTGCTGGTACAGCTACTCTGCCATCTTCAGATCCGGCGACTTTAAATGATGATATGATAGTCACCTCTAGGTTAGTTGCAGATATGGTGAGTTCATTTTTAGATAACTCAAATAAAAAGTCTTCTAATATGGCCATCACTGGATTAGACCCAATGGCACCACCTGCCACCTGTAATTTTTTCAGTAATTCGCTGGACGAGATCTCAAATATCATCTCCTATTTTCTTGTTTAATTAGCTTAATACGCAATGATACAAAGTTAAGCTAAGACTTAGGAAAACCTAAATTTTAGACATCATATAAAATTCAATCAAATAATGCTCAAATTTGCCGTCCATTAAGAGAAATATGCTCGATAGATCTAAAGGACCGATAATACATAATGATTTTGATCTGACAATCAGAGATGTAGAGACGTCAGAATTATCCAACGGAATACGACTGATAGAACTGAATTCTGGCTCTCAGGATATAGTCAAGGTAGAACTAATATTAGATTGTGGTCGTATCCATGAGTCTAAGATAGCTGCGGCTAAGGCTGCGCTAAAGCTAATAAGAGAAGGGACGACATCTAAAAATTCTAATGATCTTGCATATATATTTGATTATTATGGAGCTTCTGTCAAGATAAGTACTGGACTCGAAGTATCATCTATATCTATTGTCTGCCTTAGTAAGTTCTTCGATAAGTTGTGGGATGTATGGATGGATATGATCATGAATCCAATCTTTAGGGAGGAAGAGATAGAAAAGTATAAATCTATAGAAAGCCAAAAGATGAGGAATCAATTGGCTAAAAACGAGATCATTTCTTACCGGATAATAACAGAGAAGGTATTTGGTTCTGACCACCCTTATGGATATAATACTCGCCCTGATGATATTCTATCTCTTACAAGAGATCACATTAAAGAGTATTATGAGAAGCAATGTCACTATGATAATGCGATCTTAGTTTTGAGTGGTAAGTATAACAAGTCCATAAGAAGTAGAATCATAGAATCTATCTCACAACTGTCTAAGCCGACAAATCAGTCTAAGCCCACATTTTTTGATCATGAAAACTTAGAAAAATCAATTGTAGAAGTGACAGAGAATGATCTACAATCTTCTATTAAGTTAGGTAAGCCATTATTTAAAAGAAGTCATCCTGATTACTCAGCCTTTAATTTTACCAATACTATCTTAGGTGGTTATTTCGGATCACGGCTGATGACTAATATAAGAGAAGAGAAAGGCTACACCTATGGAATCTATTCGCTCATAGATACATGGAGGCATGGAGGATTCTTCTATATATCAGCTGATGTAGGCAGTGATTTAATAGATCCGACAATGAAAGAAGTGTGGCATGAAATAGATGTACTTAAGAATGAACTGGTCCCTGAGGAAGAGATAGATATGGTCAAAAACTACATACTTGGTCAGTCACTTAACCTTATGGATGGTCCTTTTGCGACTGCTCAATTAGTAAAGAGCTTGTACATAAAAAAACTGAGTATTAATGATTTTGAGAATCATATTAAAACAATGAAGAATATGACTTCTCAGGATATTATCGATATGGCTAACAAATATTTACACAAAGAAACATTTACAAGCGTTATAGTTGGAGGATATAAGGCATAATGCTTAATATTGTGGCATCGCCGCGATATCGCATCGATGAGAAAGAGACAATCTAATCCAGTTAATTTTCCATTTGCAAATTATTGTTACCCCCAAGTGTACCAGAATTAGGTACAATATTTGAATAATTTAATCTTTTAAGCTGTTTTTTATAAGACTTTAATGGGACTATTTAGTTTTTTCAGACAAGAGTTAGCAGTAGATCTTGGCACAGCCAATACCCTTATCGTACAGAACGGGGTAGTGGTAATCGATCAGCCATCTATTGTAGCGGTCAATAGGATTACAGGCGAGGTGATTGCCGTAGGGGAGAAGGCTATGCAGATGCATGAGAAAACACATAACAACCTGACAACTATAAGACCATTAAAGGATGGAGTGATTGCAGATTTCCAAGCTGCAGAGAGTCTTATCCACGGACTGATAGACATGATAGGCGAGAAGAGAAAATTCTTCTCTCATCTAAAGATGGTGATCTGCATTCCTTCAGGAATTACTGAGGTAGAAAAGAGAGCTGTTTTTGACTCAGCAGATCACGTAGACTCCAAAGAAACATATCTTATACATGAACCTATGGCAGCAGCCTTAGGTATTGGATTAGACGTGCAAGCACCTCAGGGTAATATGATTATAGATATAGGTGGAGGTACGACAGAGATCGCAGTAGTTGCATTGTCAGGAATCGTAACAGATCAGTCCATTAGAACTGCAGGAGATGAGTTTACTCAAGACATCATAGACTACATGAAAAGAAAGCATAACCTACTCATAGGTGAGCGTACAGCAGAAGAACTTAAGATAAAAGTGGGATCCGCAATAGAGAATCTATATGAGCCGCCTGAGCCCATCGGGATCAATGGTCGGGATCTACTAACAGGGATACCTAAACAAGTAAAAACTGATTATTTAGAAGTTGCAGAAGCATTAGATAAGTCGATTGCTAAGATCGAAGAGGCGGTGCTTAAAGCACTAGAAGATACACCACCAGAGTTAGCATCTGACATATATCGGAATGGTATATATCTAACTGGTGGAGGAGCATTACTTAGAGGATTAGATGAGCGATTAGCTAAGAAGACCAAGCTTAATGTTCATGTCGCAGATGATCCACTTAAGGCAGTTGTAAGAGGTACAGGACTTGCGCTTAAAAATACGGCTCAGTACCCATTCTTAATGGACAGACAGAGTCTGTAATGTAAATCCCCAAGCCGATAAGTATGAGTAATGTCATTTCTCTGTTTATTAGGTATAGTGCATTTATATTATTTATCCTTCTGGAAATAATATCATTCCAGCTTATTATTAATTATAATAAAAGTCAGAAAGAAATCTGGGCTAATTCATCTAATCGTCTCACCGGTGGTATTAATGAATATGTGCAAGGTGTGGAAGATTTCCTACAATTACAAAATTATAACGATAGCCTCCTGGTAGAAAATGCCAAGTTGCTAGAAACCATCATTAATTATAGAGTCAGTTCTAAAGACAATATTTTTCAGACTTTTGAAGAGCAGGATAGTTCTAAGGATTATAGACTTATCCCTGCTAAGGTATGCAGCAAGACTCTGAATTTGCGTAACAATTACATGACCTTATGTAAAGGATCTAAGGATAGCCTATACGTTGGTATGGGTGTCATATCTGATAAGGGCATTGTCGGGATCATTAGCCAGGTCTCTGACAACTTCAGTACAGTACTTATGATACTCAATAGTGAAAGTAGAACGAGTGCTAAGATCAGTTCTAAAAACTATATTGGGAACCTAATATGGCGCAAGGATAATATACGTATAATGACACTCAAGGATATCCCTAAGCATGCTACAATTGCTGTAGGAGATTCTGTGAGTACAAGTGGTTATTCCATATCTTTTCCAGAGGACATCTACATAGGGAAGGTGTCAGATTATAGATCTGGCTCAGGAGGTAATAGTTATGACATAGATGTCCGCTTATTGTCGGATCTCTCTACAGTAGATTACGTATATGTAGTGTCATATAACAAAGCTGAAGAGAAACAAGAAATAATAGAATCGGATGAGTAGTGTGTGGCAGAGAAATATAATAAGAGGCGTCTTTCTAATTCTTCTACAGCTATTATTGCTTAAGAGAATAGATATCACCTTTGGAGATTTTAATTATGTCCACTTCACGGTATACGGCGTAATTATAATACTGTTACCTTATTCTATAAATAAGACAGGAATTGTTCTAATAGGATTTCTAATAGGATTAGTGGTGGATATATTCTATGATTCATTAGGCGTCCATGCCGCAGCGACTACATTCATTGCTTATGCAAGAACTTATGTGCTCAATCTGACATCGCCTACAGAAGGTTATAATAAGAGTGGACTTACAGCAAGTAATTATGGACTGCCTTGGTTTTTGACATATCTCAGTGTAATGTTGTTACTCCATCTTGTTATTCTATATAGTATAGAGGCATTTTCTTTCGTTTATATTAAGGAGATTATTTTTAGATCTGTATTTAGCTTTATAGCTTCATTTTTCTTTATAGCAATAGGGACGTTGATTTTTAACCCCAAGTATTAAATTAAATATAACCTGAGATGAGTACTCTTAGTACACGACAGGCTCCCATATTAGCAGCATTCTTAGTAGGATCATTGATCCTTAGTTATAAGCTATTCCAATTACAGATTCTCGATGATACATATAAGAAACTTGCTGAGCGTACGATCCTAGATAAGCAGACCATCTATCCCTCTAGAGGACTGATCTATGATCGCAATGATAAGCTTCTTACTTACAACAAACCTATATATGATATACAAGCAATCTATAGAAATATAAATCAGGATATGGACAGCAGCTTGTTCTGTAAGTTGCTAGATATCGATAATAAAACATTCAACAAGAACCTAAATAAAAACTGGTCGGATGTTAGATACCACAAGGCTCTTCCGTATACATTTCTTTCTAAGATAGATCAGAAAAAGTTTTCTGGTTTTCAAGAACAATTATTTAGATTTCCTGGATTCTATCCGCTAATTAGAAATATAAGAGCTTACCCACATACCAGTGCAGCTCATGTATTAGGATATCTTAATGAAGTAGATTCTGGAGTACTAGCAGAAGATGATGTGTATAAAAAAGGCGATTATATTGGGGTTAAAGGTTTAGAGAAAAAATATGAAAGTATACTGAAGGGAAAGAAAGGCACTAAGCTTCTTCTCAGAGATAATGTGGGGAGGGAGATTTCTTCCTTTGCAGGGGGAGACTTAGATTCCTTATCAGAGCAGGGTACAGATATATATACTTCCTTAGACTTAGAGTTACAATCTTATTGTGAGAGTCTGATGGAGAATAAGAGAGGTAGTATTGTTGCATTAGATCCTCAGACTGGTGAGATTCTGACTATGTTGTCTGCTCCATTCTATGATCCTAATATGCTTAATCTCGATGTGGATAGAGGTCAGTCTTATCGACAACTTACAGCAGACAAACTACAAAAGCCATTACTGGACAGATCGTTAGGAGCACGTTATCCTCCAGGTTCTATATTTAAACCCATACTTGCCCTAATTTCCATGCAAGAAGGTGTCGTCACCCCAGACCAAACCGTCAGGTGTGATGGTGAGTATCATTATAAGACATTTAATTATGGTTGTCATGATCATGCAACACCATACAACTTACAGATTGCATTAGAGAACTCATGCAATAGTTACTTCTTCAGTATGGTCAGAAAGCTGATAGAGAAAGAGGGATTTAATAGTCCAGAGAAAGGGCTTAATATTCTTAAGAATCACTTAGTAGATTTTGGATTAGGAAAATCATTAGGTGTAGATCTTAATAATGAGGTAGGCGGATTTGTGCCTTCTCCAGAATTCTATAATGGCCTATATAAGAAGCAGAAAGTAAATTGGAAATCTACTTATATAATGTCTATCGGTATAGGTCAGGGAGAACTACAACTGACGACCTTGCAGATGGCTAATCTGGCAGCAATTATAGGAAACAGAGGATTCTATTACATACCTCATATTGTCAGGGGCTTTAGCAATCCAGACATAGACATAGACCCTAAGTATAGAAATCCTAATTATGTCAATATAGATGATATACATTATGACCCTGTGATAGAGGGAATGGAAAGAGTGATCTCTAGAGGTACTGGATACAAGGCAAGAGTGCCAGGTATAGACATATGTGGGAAGACAGGAACCTCTCAGAATCCACAAGGAAAAGACCACTCCGTGTTCTTCGCATTTGCACCGAGAGAAAACCCTAGGATAGCTATTGCCGTTTATATAGAGAATGCTGGCTTTGGAGGTGATATAGCGGCACCTATAGCTGGATTAGTTATAGAGAAGTATCTCAAAGGAGATACAAAGCGATTAGCCTTAGAAGAGCAAATCAAAAACATGGATTTACTAGAAAATTTATAATATACATGATACTATCAGCCATCGTTGCAGTCAGTGATAACTTAGCTATCGGAGTGGATAATGACCTTCCTTGGCACATGCCCGCTGATCTTAAGTATTTCAAAGATACGACAAGAGGCTATCATGTCTTGATGGGTAGAAAAAGTTTTGATTCTATAGGTCGACCTCTTCCGGGAAGGACTAACATTATATTGACAAGACAGAAGGATTTCTATCACTCAGGTGTCACCACAGTACACAATATATCTGATGGAATTAATTATGCCAGAGAGAAAGGAGTAGATAAATTATTTGTCTTAGGCGGTGCTAATGTCTATAATCAGACTAAGGAACTCTGGGATGAGTTACACATAACGAGGATAAAAACTCAAGTTAATAACGCTACCGCTTTCTTTCCAGAATTAGATTATAGTAAGTGGTCTCTGGAGTCTGAAGACACATATAAAGCTGATGAGAAGAATCCTCATGATTACACTTTCTGTAAGTACGTCAGACCTTAGAAATTGCGGAAAGTTGTAAATATAAAAGAGGACTTACTTCACTTAGTGTGGAAGCTTAAGAAGTTTGATTTTAATCATCTTAAGACTACCGATGGACAAGATATTACCATCAGTAAGTTTGGTTTTCACAACCATAATGCGGGTCCAGATTTCCTTAACGGTGAGGTGACGATCGGAGAAACTAAGTGGGTAGGTCATATCGAAATGCATATCAGAGCATCAGAATGGAAAGATCACAAACACCATTTAGATAAAGCTTATAACAATGTCATCCTGCATGTTGTCTACCAGAATGATGGGATCATCTATAATGAGAATGGTCAGACCATTCCCACTCTCATCTTACAAGATCGTATCAGCGAGCACACATTAGCTAACTATGAGAATCTGAGTCAGAACTTAGACTGGATTCCATGCGCTAAGAGTATGCATAAAGTTGACTCTGGAAAATTTCAAATGTTCTTAGAAAAGGTACTTATAGAAAGATTAGAAGATAAGTGTCTTAGGATAATGGATATTCTGGATCATAATATGAATGACTGGGAAGATACTCTATATAAATTATTATCGAAGTACCTCGGACTCAAAGTCAATGCATCTGCATTCGAACAATTGGCACATGTAACCCCCTATAAGACATTAAAGAAAGTAAGCTCTAATCTCAATAGAACTGAAGCATTATTGTTAGGTCAGTCAGGACTTCTCTCTGAGTCTGAAGATCCCTATATTTCTCAGTTATACAAGGAGCATGCCCACTTACAAACTAAGCATGACCTTATACCCATGACTGGTGTAGAGTGGAAGTTTGCTAGATTACGTCCAGCTAACTTTCCGACTATCCGTATGGCGCAATTAGCTATGATGTATCATCATAATCCACAATTATTCAGTAAGATAATGGCTGCAGAATCCATAGCCGACATTAGGAAATTATTGGATGTACAAGCAAGTGAATATTGGGATACACATTACATTCCAGAAAAAGAGAGCGAGCAGAAAATAAAAAAAATAGGATTGTTGACTCAGGATCTAATTATTATAAATGTGGTCATTCCACTGTTATTTAGTTACGGAATAAGGTTATCGGACGCAAGATATAAGGAGAACGCAATAGATATTCTTAGAGCCCTCAAATCAGAAAACAACTCCATCATAAGGAAATGGAAATCTCTCGGAGTAGAGTCAGAATCTGCTTATGTAAGTCAAGCTTTACTTCAGCTCAAAAATCAATATTGCAGCCAATTCAAATGTCTATCATGTCATGCTGGACAAGAAATATTGTTCTCATGATTAGGACTATATTCTATATGAATAAAACCAGGACAATAGTATAGATGAACAAGAACCCTATAGCACGATTATTATTAGCACCATTTGCATTGATATATGCCAGTATCATATCTCTGAGAAATGTATTCTACGATGCGGGACTGCTGAGGTCTACAAGGTTTAATATACCAGTCATTAATGTAGGAAATCTTTCGATCGGCGGAACAGGTAAGACACCACACATAGAATACTTAATAAGATTATTAGGTCCATATCTAAATGTCGCCACACTAAGCCGAGGTTATAAGCGGAAGTCTAAGGGCTTTAGATTTATCCGATCTACGGATAACGCTAAGATTGCAGGTGATGAGCCGATGCAGTATAAGGTTAAGAATCCAGATATTGTTGTAGCTGTATCAGAGAGCCGCAATATTGGGATTCCGATGATCTTGCAGTATCATATCGAGACACAAGTTATTCTATTAGATGATGCATTCCAGCATCGATCAGTGGTTCCAGACCTTAATGTATTGCTTACCGAGTATAGCAACTTATATACAAATGATTATTTACTTCCTGTTGGAAGATTAAGAGAACCTAAAGATGCCGCTAAGCGAGCAGATATGATTATCGTAACGAAGTGTCCAGATGATATAGAGATCGATGAAATAAGAAGTATAACTCAAGACCTGTCATTGAATCATAATCAGAAGATTTATTTCTCAAAATACAGATATCTTAACCCATACTACATTTTTGATCCACAGATTACGATCGATCTGAAATCAGACAATAGAGTGATTTTGATCTCTGCAATCGCTAATGTAGATTACCTTTTAGATTACCTCGACAAGAAGTGTGAGGTAGATAATATCATAAAGTATGAGGATCATCATTACTTTACAGAGATAGAATTAGAGCAATTCAAAAAGATAAACGATAACCTTTCAGAGGATAATAGCTTATTTTTGACTACGGAAAAAGATGCGATGAGACTATTGTTACACAAGGACTTTCTCGTCCAGCATCAGATACCCATTTTTGTATTACCTATAGAGGTAGAATTTATTGGCAATAAAAGTCAGAATTTTGACCAAAATGTGAAGGATTTTTTACTTGATTATACCCACTGATGATTAGACAAGTTGTTCTAATATTTCTTCTGTCCTGTAGCATAGGTTATACTTATGCTCAGTCAGTCTATGTTCCTGCTCAGCATTCGGTATATCATTTTATAGATCGAATGGATATATTATATGCTGATTCCCTACCTCTACACACTTCTCTTAAGTACTATAAGCGAGAGGATATTAAGTATATACTTAGTCATGATCGGTATGGAAACGTGTCAGATAAAGACATAGAAGACATACAGTATCTAAGAAAAGAATTCCGAGTTGATAGAGACACTTCTCTTGGTGATCTTCAGAAAGGAATATTTAAGACTTTTTATAAAAACCCTGTACATCTATTTGAATTAGAGACAGATAATTTCGAATTGGTAATTAATCCTTTTTTTAATTTTAGAATAGGCAAGGATCGCGAATCAGATGATTTTATTTTTCTTAATAGAAGGGGAATAGAATTATTTGGTGTGTTAGATAAGCGCTTATATTTCTACAGTAGCTTCATAGAGACACAATCTAATTTTTATAATTATATTAATCCATATATAGATCAGTATCTAACCATTCCAGGTAATGGATTATACAAAGATTACAACAGCAGGATCATATCACAATTAGAAGGATATGATTACTCTAATGCACAAGCATATATCGGTTACCCTATTACTAAGCACGTATGCTTAGAGTTAGGTCACAATAAGCACTTCATAGGTAATGGCATAAGGTCATTACTATTGAGTGACTTCAGCCATAATTATTTCTATCTCAAGATGAATACTCGGATATGGAAATTGGAGTACCAGTCTATTTTTGCAGAGCTTTCCTCTAGATCACCGAGGCAAGTACCCAATAATGATTTACTTCCTAAGAAGTATATGGCATCTCATTATTTAAATTTTAGATTCAATCCTAAGTTTGAGATAGGCTTATTTGAGTCCGTAGTATTTTCTCGTGAGAATAATTTCGAATTCCAATACCTTAATCCTGTTATACTATATAGATCGGCCGAGCATTTTCTGGACAGTCCAGATAATGTATTAATCGGACTTAATGCTAAGTACAACATCTTTCACCGAGTATCAATATACAGTCAACTCTTATTAGATGAATTTAATTCAAGTCGTTTATTTGATTCTTCTAAATGGTGGGGCAATAAGTATGGAATACAAATAGGTGCTAAGTATATTAATATACTTGGAATAGATCATCTCGATGGTCAGGTGGAATATAATCGTGTCAGACCTTACACTTATTCTCACTTTAAGCCAAGCGAGGATATAGAAACACAGTCCAGCTCCAGCTATGCTCATAATAACCAAACATTAGCACATCCAGCAGGATCTAACTTCTCTGAGCTTATCATAAAGTTAAGATATCAGCCTATACGTAAGATAATTGCGGATGTACGATATATTTATACTCTTAAAGGAGTCAATGGTCCAGATGAGAATTTTGGCTCTGATATATTACTTTTGAATACGTCAAGAGTAATGGATTTTGGAGTAAATCAGCATCAAGGCAACCTCAGCACGATAAATATGCTCAACCTTGATATAAGTTATGAGTTATTTCATGATTTTTACATAGACTTAAGTTTGCTAGTCAGACGAGACCGCAATTCTAACTTAGGAGATACTAATACGACCTTTTTAGGTACTGGTATTAGATATAATATTTATAATACGACAATCGATTATTAGATGAAGACATTAGAACAACATTGTAAGGAAAGAATATTAGTGTTAGATGGTGCCATGGGTACAATGATCCAGAGGTATAAGCTGGAGGAGTCTGACTATAGAGGCGAGCGATTTAAAGATTTTCATAAAGATATCAAAGGTAACAATGACATCTTATCGATTACTCGACCAGACATTATAGAAGCCATCCATAAGGAATACTTAGAAGCTGGAGCAGATATTATAGAGACTAATACATTTAACGGGACCACTATATCTCAGGCAGATTATGATATGCAGGAGCATGCTTACGAGATCAATCTCTGTGCTGCACAGATTGCTCGTAGAGCCTGCGATGATTATAACAAAATCACACCAGACAAACCGAGATATGTAGCAGGGGCTTTAGGTCCTACTAATGTAACTGCTTCTTTATCTCCAGATGTAAATGACCCTGGATTCAGAAAGATAAACTTTGACCAACTAGTAGAAGCATATTCTTTACAAGTTTCTGGCTTAGTAGACGGGGGAGTGGATATACTGTTAGTGGAGACAATTTTTGATACGCTGAATGCCAAAGCGGCATTATTTGCTATCGACAAATATTTTGAAGACAATAATGTGAATCTACCCATCATGGTATCTGGTACGATTACGGATGCCAGTGGACGGACACTCAGTGGTCAGACAGTGGAAGCGTTCTGGATATCAGTATCTCACATAGAATTATTTAGTATAGGACTTAACTGTGCTCTGGGAGCTACGGAGATGAGACCCTATCTACAAGACTTATCACGTATTGCTAATGTGCACACCAGTGCATATCCTAATGCTGGACTGCCCAATGAGTTAGGGGAGTATGATCAGTCACCGGAGGAAATGCAACAGTATATTAAAGACTTTGTGGGCAGCGGAATGGCAAATATCATAGGTGGTTGTTGTGGTACGACACCTCAGCATATAAAAGCAATGGCAGAAGCAGTGAATGGCATGACGCCGAGACAAATTCCTGAGGTAGAATCTTATCCTATGTATGCAGGTCTCGAGCCATTAATTGTAAGAGACAATCTTAACTTCATTAATATCGGCGAACGTACCAATGTGACAGGCTCTAAAAAGTTTGCTCGATTAATCAAGGAGGGCAAATTTGATGAAGCCTTGTCAGTAGCTAATCAACAAGTCGAAGGCGGTGCTCAGATCATAGATGTCAATATGGATGAAGGTCTTCTTGATTCTAAGGATGCCATGAAAGTATTTCTCAATCTGTTAATGGCAGAACCAGATATTGCGAAATTGCCGATCATGATAGACTCTTCAAAATTTGAAGTGATAGAGGCTGGTCTTAAAGTGGTGCAAGGAAAATGTATTGTAAATTCTATCTCGCTAAAAGAAGGGGAAGAAGAATTTAAAAGACAAGCTAACCTTATTAGAAGGTATGGAGCATCGACAGTAGTTATGGCATTTGACGAAGCCGGTCAAGCAGATACGATCGAAAGGAAAGTAGACATCTGTAAGAGAGCATATGATATACTTGTCAATGAAGTAAAATTCAAACCTCAGGACATCATTTTTGACCCTAATATATTTGCAGTAGCTACAGGAATAGAAGAACATAATCAGTACGCCATTAATTACATAGAAGCGACTCGCCAGATTAAAGAAAAATGTCCAGGGGCCTTGATTAGTGGGGGAGTTAGTAATATCTCATTTTCATTTAGAGGTAATAATGTGATAAGAGAAGCGATGCACTCTGTATTTCTTTATCATGCTATCAAGGCTGGAATGGATATGGGTATTGTCAATGCAGGTATGATGGAAATCTACGAAGACATACCAAAGGATCTACTTCAGTTGGTAGAAAATGTACTATTTAATAAATCCAACAAAGCGACTGATGAGCTATTAGATTATGCCTCTCGTGTTAAGGGTGGCGGTAAGAAATTAGAGAGAGATCTCGCATGGCGAGATCAGCCAGTGAATAAAAGGTTAGAGCATTCTCTTGTAAAAGGGATTACAGATTTTATAATCGAAGATACTGAAGAAGCACGCCAACAATTCGACAAGAGTCTACACGTCATAGAAGGCCCTCTAATGGATGGAATGAATGTCGTAGGTGACTTATTCGGAGAAGGTAAGATGTTCTTACCTCAGGTAGTGAAAAGTGCCAGAGTGATGAAGCAGTCTGTGGCTTATCTCACGCCATACATAGAAGATGAAAAAGGAGATCTTAAGGCAAGTAGCAAAGGAAAAATCTTAATGGCTACAGTCAAGGGGGACGTACATGATATAGGTAAGAATATAGTGGGCGTTGTATTAGGCTGTAATAATTATGATATTATAGATCTCGGAGTGATGGTCTCAGCAGAGAAAATTATATCTACTGCTGTACAACAAAATGTAGACATTATCGGACTAAGTGGACTAATTACGCCATCGCTAGATGAGATGGTCCATGTAGCTGCAGAGCTAGAAAGACAGAATCTGAAGATTCCATTACTAATAGGAGGAGCGACAACATCTAAGACTCACACAGCACTCAAGATCGATGTCGCATATTCTGGTCCAGTAATACATGTATTAGATGCCTCTAAGAGTGTAGGTGTCGCTTCCGAATTGCTGTCAGAAGAAGACAATAAGACAAGTGATTATGTAACGGGTATAAAAGAAAGCTATGCAGACCTAAGGGTAAAAAGATTAGCAAACTCTAAAAAGAAAAATACTATCAGTATTGCAGAAGCTCGCCACAATAAGTATAAGATAGATTGGCAGAAAGCGAAACCAGCAGTTCCGAAATTTACTGGAATCAAATATTTTAATGATTACTCGATAGAAGAACTTGTAGATTACATCGATTGGACACCATTTTTTAGCAGTTGGCAACTAAAAGGGAAGTACCCTGCCATATTTGATAATGAAGTAGTCGGAGAAGAAGCGAGAAAATTATATAACGATGCACAAAGTATGCTGCGCAGGATTATAGATGAGAAGTGGTTGACTGCTAAGGCTGCTTTCGGAATATTTCCTGCTTGGTCTGAGGATAATGATTCGGTCTTCATTCATGATGGAAATGGCAGGAGACTGATGACTCTTAATCACCTCAGACAACAAGTCAAAAAAGCAGATGGATTACCATATTATTGTTTGTCAGATTTTATCGCCCCACGATCTACCGGCCTAACTGATTATATAGGATCATTCGCAGTGACGACAGGTATTGGGATAGAGAAGTGGGTTAAGCATTTTGAGGATAAGCATGACGATTACTCTGCCATATTACTTAAGGCAGTTGCTGATAGATTGGCTGAGGCACTTGCAGAAAGATTGCACCAGAGAGTAAGAACAGAATTCTGGGCTTATTCTGATGAGACATTGAGTAATCAAGACTTAATTTCTGAGAAGTACGATGGGATACGACCAGCGCCAGGGTATCCTGCTTGTCCTGAGCATTCAGAAAAGGATAAGTTATTTAAGTTATTAGACGTCCAGAATAATATTAATATCACACTGACTGAATCATATGCGATGTACCCTACAGCAGCGGTCAGCGGTTGGTATTTTGCTCATCCAGAGAGTAAATATTTTGGCATCAGTCATATATCTGAAGATCAAGCAGTCGATTATGCAAAGAGGAAAAATGTCAGTGTAGAAAGAGCTAAGAAGTTAATGAGTTCTATCCTATCATAATAAGATAATATGACACCTCTTGAGTTAGATAATTACTTAACCCTATGATTACTATTTCTAATTATTTACCGTCGAGTCTTTACTAAATTTTTACAAATGAAAAGAAAGGCCGAATCTGACATTTCTATAAAGGAGTTAATCCTATTGATTAAGTCTTACATCTCTGAGATCTTTAGGAGTTGGTTAATGATGTGTGTTTTTGGATTCGGTTTTGCCTTACTTTTACTCGTCATTAAGTTTGATGTCAAGCCTATGTATAGAGCTGACCTAAGTTATATGCTTAATGAAGATGAGAGTGGAGGTCTTGCAGGATTAGCGGGTATGCTTGGTCAGTTTGGATTAGGCGGAGGAGGTGCTGAATCTAACTTTGATAAGATAGTAGAACTATCTCGTACTCGTAAGATCACTCAGAATGCTCTATTCGAAAAAAGAACGGTCCAAGGGAAAGAAGATTATCTGGCTAATCATCTTATAGAATCTCTTAAACACATCGATAAATGGGGCCGAAAAGGTATATTCTCTTTCTTGGCTCCTAAAGACACATTAAAAATTAAGGACTTCAAATTCACACATGATTCTATAGAAGCATTCTCTATTTTAGAAAATAAGGCACTCAAAGCGACTCATAAGGCAATGGTTGGTAAAGAGCTAAAGGGTGGCTATTTTAAAAGTGAATATTCCGAGATCACCGGTATACTCAATATATCAATGACAAGTCCATATCCAGATATGTCAATAGAAACTGTAGAAAGCATGTATGCTAATCTACATGACTACTATGTAGAGAAAACTGTAGAAAAACAAAAGAACGACTATCAGCTGATAAAGTCAAAATACGATAGCATCACCAATACGTTAATCGCTACTCAATATCGACTTGCCAGATCTCAAGATAGAAACCAAGGAATCTACATGAGTGAAGATAAGCTCGATCAAGGCAAGCTCGCTGAGGACGAGAGACGTCTACAGATGATGTTAGGCGAAGCAGAAAGGCAAAAACAAATAGCTGAATTAACATTAGGAAATAAGACACCCTATATCCAACTAATAGATAGACCTATTCTGCCACTCCGACCTGTTAACAAGGGAAAGATTTATTATTTTTTGCTGGGTGGCTTGATAGGTGGGTTTTTAGGAGTTGTAGTAATTGTTTTGAGACGACTGTACAGAGATATAATGGCAGAATGATTTCTCATATTGCCACCTTCATTAATGCTATTAAATTATAAAACTGAAATGGAAAATATACATCCAATATTTGATCGTATTATATCGAGAAGAGACAAGGAGCTATTTCTTAATCAATCCGCTAAGGTTATATGGTTAACAGGATTATCAGGATCTGGAAAAAGTACGATTGCTGAAGGCTTGGAGAAAAAACTATTTGACCAAGGCTTTATGATTCAGTTGTTAGATGGAGATAACACACGAACTGGAATAAATAATAATCTTGGATTTTCATTAGAAGATAGAAAAGAGAATATTAGAAGGATCGCAGAAGTCTCTAAGCTCTTTGTACAAAGTGGAATTATATGCATCAATAGTTTTATCAGTCCGACGGTAGAAATACGTCAGATGGCTGCTGATATTATAGGTAAGGAAGATTTCCTAGAAGTATATGTGAATACACCGCTTGCAGTATGCGAGACTCGAGATGTGAAGGGCTTATATGCTAAGGCAAGAGCTGGAGAAATCAAGGGATTTACTGGGATAGATTCACCTTTTGAAGCTCCACAAAACCCTGATTATGAGCTATTAACCGAAAATAAATCTATTGAAGGATCTGTGCTAAATCTATTTAACTTTGTCCTTCCAAAACTTTCATTAATCGAATAAATTAAATGAATTATAATCTTAATCATATAAAGGAACTCGAGTCAGAGTCAATATTTATCCTCAGAGAAGTGGCTTCTCAATTTGAGAATCCAGTAATAATGTTTTCTGGAGGTAAGGATTCTATACTTATAGTACACCTGGCCTACAAAGCTTTCTTTCCAGCTCGTATCCCATTTCCATTACTACACATAGATACAGGGCACAATTTCCCAGAGACGATCGCATACAGGGATAGTCTTGTTGAGAAATTGGGAGCAAAACTAATCGTAGGCTCAGTGCAAGATGCTATAGATAAAAGAATGGTCGTAGAAGAGAAAGGATTCAATGCAAGTCGTAATGGATTACAGACAGCGGTTTTATTAGAATCTTTAGAAAATGGAAAGTATGATGCTGCACTTGGTGGAGCCAGAAGAGATGAAGAAAAAGCTCGGGCTAAAGAAAGATTCTTTTCTCACAGAGATGAATTTGGACAATGGGATCCTAAGAATCAGAGGCCAGAATTATGGAACCTTTTCAACGGTAAACATAGTATGGGCGAGCACTTCCGCATATTCCCAATAAGTAACTGGACAGAATTAGACGTGTGGCAATATCTGGCTGCAGAAAAAGTAGATCTACCTTCATTATATTTCTCTCATGAGCGTGATGTATTCGAAAGAGAAGGGGTATTACTTGCAGACTGTGATTATATATCTAAGAAACCAGAAGAGAAAGTATATAAGGAAACCGTTAGGTGTCGTACTATAGGTGATATGACATGTACGGGAGTATGGAAATCTGATGCTTCCACAGTAGAACAAATCATAGAGGAGGTTGCTACGACAAGGATGACTGAGAGAGGAGGTCGTACTGATGATAAGAGAAGCGAGACAAGTATGGAAGACAGGAAGAAGAAGGGATATTTCTAATGTAATTCTTCCCTCATTTATTTTTTAATAACTATAGAAGCAATACCGGCATGAGCCAAGATATAAATAGCGAACTTTTACGATTTACAACAGCAGGTTCTGTGGATGACGGTAAGTCTACACTTATCGGAAGACTACTATACGATAGTAAGTCCATCTACCAAGATCAGTATGAGCAAATCAAGCAAGCAAGTGAGAGGCGTGGCGAGGATATTAATTTGGCTCTATTGACTGATGGTCTTAAGAGTGAGCGAGAGCAAGGAATCACGATTGATGTAGCATACAGATATTTTGCTACTCCTAAGAGAAAATTTATAATAGCAGATACACCAGGTCATATTCAGTATACACGTAATATGGTAACTGGAGCTTCTTCAGCTAATGTGGCACTGGTATTAATAGATGCTAGAAAAGGAGTCGTAGAGCAAACTAAGAGACATGCTATTATAGCCTCTCTGTTACAGATACCACATATAGTAGTCTGTATCAATAAGATGGATCTTGTTGACTACGATGAGAAAGTCTATGATAAGATTCAAGATGATTTTGAAAAATTTGCTGCTAAGTTAGACGTAGTAGATGTTCACTTTATTCCGATCTCTGCGCTACTGGGAGATAATGTAGTACATCGATCTGATAAGACGCCATGGTTTGATGGACCGACACTGATGTATTATCTAGAGAATGTACACATAGCTAGTGATCTTAACTTTATAGATGTAAGATTTCCTGTACAATTTGTTATACGTCCATATAAAGAAGAGTATCATGATTATCGCGGCTATGCAGGAAGAATAGCTGGAGGTGTCATAAAGAAAGGAGACGAAGTGATGCTTTTACCTTCTGGATTCACATCTAAAATAAATAAGATCCAAGGCCCATCAGGAGAACAAGCCGAAGCATATCCATCGGAATCTATTACTCTATTATTGGAAGATAATTATGATCTTAGTAGAGGAGATATGATTGTAAGAGCTAATAACTCTCCAGAGGTAACTCAAGATATAGAAGTTATGCTTGTGTGGTTTGATGGAGAAAACTCCCTCCGATCTAACGGGAAATATGCTCTCATGCATACGACACAAGATATAAGATGTGTCGTCAAAGAGATACGTTATAAGCTAGATATTAATTCATTACACAGAGATCAGGAAGACCTGGATATTACAATGAATGATGTCGCAAGAGTCGTCCTTAGAACCACAAAACCATTATTCATAGATCCATATCGCAAGAATAGAATCACAGGTAGCCTTGTCCTAATAGATGAGGGAACTAATAACACAGTGGCTGCTTGTATGGTAATCTAAGTTTTCTTTGCTTACTTTGATCTAAAGTTAGAACAGATCAGTCATAAGGAAAAATATCGGCAGCTTTATAACAGGCATAATATTCCAATTCATTTCTCTCCGGACTGGATGGATATCGTTTGTATTAAGGGTAGCTGGAATGTAATACTTTCCGAAGATGCTGATGGAAACTTAGAAGGAGTCCTCGTCTATCATTTGCGTAAGCACTTGGGATTTAGAATAATTCTAATGCCGATGCAGACACCTTACAACGGCATATATATTCTCCACAAAGAAGAACATAAGACTAGCTCTCGAATCGCATATGAGAACCATGTCTCAGAGAAATTACTTTCTGCTCTGCCCACTCATGCTCTATACTATCAGCAATACAGTCCACAAATACAGAATCTATTATCACATACATGGTTAGAGTACAAGCATACAAGCCGCTACACTTATCTGCTGGATCTAACAAATAAGTCAGAAGAAGAACTGTGGAATCAACTAAAGGCAAAGGCCCGCAATACGATACGTAAAGCGATGAAACTATCTGTGATTAAAGAAATAGACTTTTCTGTATTCTGGGATCATTGCGAAACGTCATTTGTTAATAAAAAGCAGAATAACCCTTATAGTAAGGAAGTATTAAGCAAGCTCTATGATCATTACTCTCTATCTGGCAGTTGCAAAATCTATGCATGTATAGGGAATGAAGACAGTAAAATTTTTGGAGCAACTTTTTGTATCAATGATAATGATACTACGTATTACATGTCAGGATATCATAACCCTGCTTATGATGACATCGGTGCAATGTCTTATCTATTGTGGTATAATATTACACACACTGATTCCCTGACTTTTGATTTTGAAGGTAGTATGATAAAGCCAATTGAATATTTTTTTCGAGCATTTGGTGGAGAACTGACACCTCATCATAAAGTGTGGAAGGTTAATAACCCTATCCTAAAATTAGCTCTCAAATTCAAAAAATTACCTTTTCTTGACTGGTGATATTATATATAAACTTGGAGGTAAGGAGAAATTAGAAGAAGCTTATAAGAATAATCTCCAATGGATTATCAATAGTTTTATAGCTAATGAGTATCAAGGATCTTCTACTTATTCAAATGTATTTGGCAATTTCTCGTCTCCATATCTGGAGACAACAGGATATCTTATTCCTACATTAATAGAAGCAACAGATTACTTTTCTGATATTAGATATTCAGACATAGCTCATAGGCAAATTTCATTTTTCAAAAAATATCAGAATCCTAATGGCTCATTTTATCAAAGTATAGACAATCCTGAACCTATAGTTTTTGATAGTGGCCAGATATTGTTAGGGCTATGTAAGTTGTACGAATCGAAACAATCAGAAGCATTACAAGCTATGATATCTGGCTGTACGCTATGGTTATATGCTTTATTGGATAATGATGGTGCATTCACAAATTACAACTATGGCAACCATACTTCTCCAAGTTACTACTCGAGAATATATTGGCCTATGTTACTAGGCAAAAAAATAATAGGAGACAATGAAGTAGATAAGATAATTACTGGCTTGGATAGAATAATTACAAGTCAACATGAGAATTATAGTTTTCCTAATTGGAGTTTTGATGAGAAAAAAAGTGCATTAACACATACGATAGCATATACTCTACGCGGGTTATTGGAATGTGGACAATTATTAAAATCTGATGATATCACTAAGAGTGCCCAAAATACAATCCACAAGATTGCACAACTTATTATAGACAGGGGAACTGTAAAAGCAACTTATGATTATGATTGGCAATCTAAGGATAATTATATCTGTGCTGCTGGTAATGCACAGTTAGCAATCTTAATGTTACGATCTGAATTATCGGTAGAACTTAAGAATAGGGCACTTCGCATTTTGTTAAAACCACTAATAGATAGGCAGAAAAAAAGTGGAGTTAATAAAGGAGCTATATCATCTTCTATACCAATCTGGGGAAAGTATCTACGATTTAAATATACCAATTGGACGCAGAAATTCTTCGCTGATGCATTGTATATATTGCTTCTCGATCAATAGCGGAATTCAAGCACCTCGCCTACACTCGTATGATTATTAATATCGTATAAGCTAATTAGAAAACATTCGTAATGATCTGGTCTAAGAATATGATTATAGAATAAGCGCTGTCCATTCGCTAATTCTATAATAGAGCCATGTTCATTATTATGATTTCCTTGATATTCTAAATAATCTAAAAAAGGCAATTGTAGTTTGTGACTAAATAATTGTATGATTCGATGACTGGACACTCCTGATTTACGGCCTCTTAATATAACAGTAGATTTGGTGGGAACGGAGACATTTTTTCTCAGCGAACAAATGACTTCTAATCCTATGTCTGTTTCTTTTAAGTAGATGCTTTCTATCTGATTGTCGATAATTTTATGTTCGTCATAAGCACTCAGTAAGTTTTTGTCTTGTTCTATTTTACTTATAAACTTTTGCTTTCTTATCGCGGTAGAGTATTTCTTATCCAAGATCACAGAATCTATATCATAGTACGCCGCTAATGTCTTGTTGTCAATAAAGTTAGCATTATCTGATATTTCTTCACAGATGACAAGCCCACTTGTGGCACTGTAGCATTGAGGTTGTAAACTTACACTCTGGCTTCCTTTGTGCTTTTCTAATAGTGCTATGTTATCTGGAAAATATCTGTAGACATTCTGGAATATATTAATCCTGATAACTGAAATGATAAGACTTAATCCTAAGGTAATATAGAGAAGCCTATTTCTTATTCCAGCACTCCAGTCAACTAAGGATATAACCAACATCAAGAAAATTACGAAACTAAAGATAGCAGTCCGTGGCTCATACAATGGAGCTAAGAACATACTCAGTGATGACCCGATAAGGATAAAAAGTAAGTAATACTGCAATTTGCTTAATGGATTTCTTTTATATCCAAATAGTAAAATCAGAAGTAAGGGCGAACACCTAATTAAGTAGTAACAAGATCGTTTTCCAAATTCTAAAATTCTATTAGATAAGCCAGCATAGTCCATACCTTGCTCTGCAATCCTCCATTGCAAGGATGGAGATAGTAGCATTATCACTCCACCTATGAGTAGGATGGTTCCTGATAGTGCAAGCACATAATCTGGTTTTTCTTTGAGAATAATTATTTTATAAATAAAAATTACGGCTACACATGTACATAACGTAAGTAGTACGTTCTCATTCCCATTAGCTGTCAGCAGGCTTAGGAATAGGAATAAATAATTTCTCTTATTCCCTTTTCTATTATATAACTCTATGACAAATAGTAATTGCGGAATAAGGTACCAGCAATAATTCAATGATCCGGTAGTCGAGAAATAAGCTCGCCCTAATGCAAAGTGAAATATCCAAATAAATGAAAATACTAATAAGTATACT
>Ga0209831_1000787_pt1 | contig 30307 bp, 46 predicted proteins | sample Maine_Asex4_meta_FD_187451 | JGI IMG/M metagenome (GOLD analysis project Ga0209831, IMG submission 187451) | Marine algal microbial communities from Maine, USA - Maine_Asex4_metaG (SPAdes) (version 2) | ecosystem: Host-associated > Algae > Red algae > Unclassified | place: Maine, USA | collected... | reverse complement strand
GGGCAAAGAGGAGTTATGTACTCATTTTCGATCTCTCTCTGAACGCAAAGGGGTCGAGCAGCAATACGGTTCGGCCTTGTTGCAGATACCTTGGAACCTGACACGAGATTTCATCAACGCGCTGTGCGGTAGTCTCGTGCTCGCGGATTCCTCAGCGGGATCATTGGGATCCGATCTCTTGTTCAAGCGATGATCTCATAAATCCGAAAAGGTGGGCCGAGATCACTGAGGCTCTGTCTTGACGGCGTGCGTTCTCGCCAATGGGAACGCGACGTTCCAATCACGCCCCAATCACGTCGACCGGTTTCGACTGTATTGGAGTGATCGCGTCACTCGAACGGACTTACGGTTCCAAACGGGCCCACCTTCCCGATTCAAGACGGTTCGGGCCGAGCACGTGCACGTGCGCAACAATTCTGGAAACTCTCACTCACGTGAGCGTGCTCGCAACAGACATAGCCTGTTGGGCGGCCCTGCATCTGGCACGCACGATTAGACGAGAGCACTCTTCGGATCGTGTCGTGCGGACACGCGACTGCAACGAGGCGGATCCTCATCGGCGGGGCCCGCTTGTGTGGTCGCGGTAACGTAGCAGACGGGCTATGTCCGAAACTTCCTGGCGATCGCTGTGAGGTGCGATCTGCCCTTTCCAGATGCGTCGTTTGAAGGAATCTAATTACGACAGTTCTGGTGGCTCGTCAAGACAACGGTGGTGAAATCACGCGTGCGCAACAGACTTCTAAACATATTTGGACCCAATCAAGTCCACGTGCTCGCAACGTTAAGACACAGCCTGAATCAAAAACTACGGACAGCTCGGGACATTATGAGATTGCGAAAACACTTGACGGCTGACCACAACAATTACTGGGCATTTGGGACCGTTCGTAACATTTGAAAGAAAAGGAAGCCCTCCAGCCGGAATGCTTCGTACAGATCTGCCTGGCCATGAGTGCGGGTTGCTGACAGAAATAGCGCGGTCGTGGATCTTCCCTTGGGAATATTGCTGACCTCCAACAGAAGAAGGCGCTGGCAGAGTGGGCACAATCATTCAACAGCGTACATACACCTATGCAAAGGCTGGACTTCATCTAAATTCCTTACCGTGTCTGCTCTGCGCACGAGAAACGAACATCAGGATCTCTAGAAATCTGAAGAAATAAGGCGATCTCATGATAAATCACAGGTGCGGCCCACAACCGTCTCTATGCCATTCTCATGTCTTAGCCAGCGGCTCAAAAATCTCAGAAAATCTCATTGTGGGTTGCAGTGGCTCTGCGAGACGCTGGCAATACACGGTGATTTGCTTGCAAGATTACTAGCGGCAGCTCTCAGCCACAAATTCGATCCTGGCTTGACGAGCAGCCAATCCGACTTCATTTTTACGCCCCGTCCGTGACTTTGCCTCCCTTGTCTCTGCGACCAAGAGTTTTTGAAGGTTCGCACTATCAGAACTAAATTGGTGAGTGCACGTCTGTCGGTGCGCCTAATGCGATCGTCACATGTCGCAGGTGACATAGAGTCCAAAGTAAATATGTGCTGGACGGTACGGAGATACCCGAGATTGAAATTGATCAGTTGAAAAGACGCTAAGATCCGAGGCAACATACTGAGCCCATGACAAACTGCCTTAATGCCCGGAAATGGCACCGCCGCGCCACACCCACGCGCCTAGTTAGGCAAAGTCTATTGGCGCGCCATATCGCCATTTTGCGACGGCGGATGGCGAAGGGCATTTCTACCAGTGCGCCATTTCTTCATATTCCTCGCCATTGCGCCGTCGCTTTCGACAAATGTGCGCAGAATTGCGAGAAGGATAGCGAAAGATACCCTGTTCGCTAAATGCGTGGGCCAACGGCATGATGGGATGACGGATGTCTTGTGTCCACCAAGATTGAAGTTGTCAACGGCCCCATCCCACAGCGAACCCATGTGAGGACTTCATACAGTGCAAGGCGATCCCTTGCGCTGGGTGGCTTCCCTTATTCCATTCAGGAGGCATGGGGCATCGAAGTGCGTGATGAGGCTCCACTTCTGCGTACTCAAAAAAATTGACCGATAGAGATGCGCTGTGCTATTGTCAAAACATATGGCTAAATGGCGAACGCGCAATGGTGCACGACTAGACTTGCTCTTAGAGAACGTCTATCGGTGCCCAGAACCGCCGTATTGCAGCTACGGACATATGTCTCGGGACGCCATTGAGCCATATCGGAGGGCATCGAGACATAGCCGTCGCTGTCTTTGCTCGAGATGCCTCTCTGTTTGGCGATCGTTGAAGCGATAGCCATACGCGAGAACCAATCATATGCCTTCCATGTCACGAGATCCCGGGAGTTCTCATGTGATTGGGTCAGAATTGTCAGGAAGCGTATCTTTCTGTGGTAAGTATTGAACTCAGGGATCAGTGTTCTCGGAGAAACCATCCATGATTAGCATGAATGCGGTGTATTATAAATAATTCGCCTCGAAATTTATCAAAACCATCGTAAGCCGTGAGGCGCCACATCAAGGGGGTCCGCTGGTGCGCCCTGCAGGTCAGGCGTTGTTGAGGCGCTGCCGACGTGCTGACCCCAGCAGACGGCGACCTCTCCGTGTAACATATACCATCAAGGGCGAGGCTCTCGTCTTGCCCGAGGTGACAGCAATGTGTGCCTCTACCAGGTGCACTAGGGGACAGGATCGAGGGACCCATCCTGTGCCACTTGTGCCCCCTTGCCCTGTGCCCGAGTGTGCGATGTTGCCTGCTGGCGGTTCATTAGCGGCCGACAATGGCGGCCGGGTTGGTCGCACGCGTAGACTGATCATGCACTGTGCTCTGCAGCTGCTGTCCCTTGCCGCTGTCATCCTCGCGCCACAGTTAACCGGCGTCCCCACGACCGTGCCGGATGGGGAGGAGGCCCGGGGGACGAGGGAGGTGCGCATTAGTCCACCCCCTACAGTAGTGGATTGGCCAACCACGTGGGCGTGAGGGAGCCACGTGGTGATGATATCATCCCACAGATAGGATGATCAGGATGATTTCTTCACTTTTATCGTCCAAACCATGACATGATAATTATTCCCTCTCATCCCTGATTGAACTGTCGCCGTCGATGCCACCGCACGGTGCTAAGAGGCCCACCACGCGTATCCCAAGCCATACAGTTCACAAAGACCCAGTGCGCAACATCATTCGTCCTATCACCCCCGTTAGTCTCGTTGGTCGGGCGCCAACAGCGGCGGGCTATGCATTGGAGGCGACTTATGGAAGACCCCTTTTCTTTGGACCCCCCTCCGTTTCCAGATCGGACCGAAAGTAAACGTGTTCAAACGTGCTGTCAACACCTGACACGGCCAGCCGCCCAATCGCAGGCGCGGCTTCGTGGACCGGTTGAATTCATGTATTGGTCACGGAAGCCTCGTCCTATCTCTCGAAAATGTCCCGGAACGCACGGAGTTGGCGTCGATTGGGGCGGAATCTTGCGGGGAAACTCTGGCGACCTCTGACATGCGGCCCGACGCCGCATGTTCCTGTCTTGTCGACTTGGCCACGGTGAGGCAGTGGTGAGGTGGAGGCAGAACTCGCGGGAGGTGTACGACTGCATGGAAGTTGCCGCTTGCTGTAGGCGTGCAGTTTGTGCTTTTTGCCGGCGTGGCGGTGGCGGACGTGGAGCTGGACGTGGTGTCGGGGTCGGTGCAGCTTGTCGTCTGGCACGGCTCGCACGCTGCCGCTTGCGTTCCGCGTGCCATTGGTTCTTAATGGTGGCGTGGCTGCGGCGGACGTGGTGGAGGGGGTGGTGCTGCTTGTCGAGTGGGACTGTGTGCAAGTTGCCGCATGCGCGCCGCGTGCAGTCGGTACTTTTTGTCGGAGTGACGGCGGCCGACGATGCCGCGGACGACGAGCTGGACGTGCAGGCGGGGGTGGTGCGGCTTGTCGTGTAAGACGGCGGGCACGTTGCAGCTTGCGTGGGGCGTGCAATTTTTTCTTCTGGTCGGCGTGGCTGTGGCCGACGTGGCGCTGGACATGATGGCGGGGTTGGTGCGGTTTGTCGTGCGGGATGGCGTGTTCGTTGCGCTTGCGTGGGGCATGCAGCTGGTGCTTCTTGCCGGCGTGGCTGAGGCGGACTGTGAGCTGGACGTGGTGGCGAAGGTGATGGGCCTTGTCGTGTACGATGGCGTGCACGTTGCTGCTTGCGTGGGGTGTGCAGCTGGTGCTTCTTGCCGTCGTGGCTGAGGTGGACGTGAAGCTTGAAGTGGTGGCGGAGGTGATGGGGCTTGTCGTGTACGACGGCGTGCACGTTGCTGCTTGCGTAGGGCGTGCACTGTGTGCTTCTTGTCGGTGTTGCTGTGACCGACGTGGAGCTGGACGCAGTGAAGTGGGTGGTGCGGCTTGTCATGTGGGACGGCGTGCACGTTGGCGCTTGCGTGGGGTGTGCAGCTGGTGCTCTTTGTCGGCCTGGCGATGGCGGGGGTAGTGCGGCTTGTCGTGTACGACGTCGTGCACGTCGGCGCTTGCGTGGGGTGTGGAGCTTTTGCTTTGAGTCCACCTGGCGATGGCGGGGGTGGTGCGGATTGTCATGTGGGAAGGCGTGCACGTTGCCGCTTTCGTGGGGTGTGCAGCTGGTGCTTTTTGTAGGCCTGGCGATGGCGGGGGTGAAGCGGCCTGTCATGTGAGACGGCGTGCACGTTGCCGCTTGCATGGGATGTGCAGCTGGTGCTTCCTGCCGGCGTGGCTGTGGCGGACGTGGAGCTGGGCGCGGCGGCGGGGGTGGTGCGGTTTGAAATGTGGGACGTCGTGCTCGTTGGCGCTTGCGTGGCGTGTGCAGCTTGTGCTTCTTGCCGGCGTGGCTGAGGCGGACGTGGGGCTGGACGTGGTGGCGAAGGTTATGGGGCTTGTCGTGTACGACGGCGTGCACGTTGCTGCTTGCGTAGGGCGTGCAGCTGGTTCTTCTTTCTGGCGTGGCTGAGGCGGTCGTGGATCTGGATGTGGAGGCCGAGGTGATGGGGCTTATCGTGTGCGACGGCGTGCACGTTGCCGCTTGCGTTGGGTGTGCAGCTGGTTCTTCTTGACGGTGTGGCTGTGGCCGACGTGGAGCTGGACGCGGTGGCGGGGGTGGTGCGGATTGTCGTGTACGACGGCGTGCACGTTGGCGCCTTCATTTGGTGTGCAGCTGGTGCTTTTTGTCGGCCTGGCGGTGGCGGTTGTGGTGCGGCTTGTCGTTTGGGACGTCTTGCAAAATGCCGCTCGCATGGCGTGGGGCGTGCAGTTGGTATCGAAGTGGGAATATCTGCCTGGGTTGGTGTATATATATTGATTGCGTACATGGTCGTTGGAAGAGTGGCACATCGATCAATAGTTGAAGTAAAACGTAGCGGCTCAAGACAAGCAAATACAGGTGTACCACAGCAAAGCAGCGCACTACCTCCTCACTCAGCACGGCCCTTTCTCTTCCCCTTGTACGGCTGGCACACATGCGCCACGTAGTCGTCGCAAGAGCGGTAGTGGCAGCCGCACCGCGGACACTGAAACCAAACGCGGGCGCCGGGTGGGACCACTACCGCCACCGGGACGCGGCCAGCCCCAGACGTCGGTGACGCCGACGCGCCGCCCGGTCTCGTGCGTGCCGAATAACCATCCACCCAAGCGTTATCGCCCACACCAGTCGACTGCGGAGAAGCGCCGGACGAGCCAGATTCATCAGACGAGGTCGGCAGCCGTCCCCTCCCCGCGTGAGCAGCGTCCGCGAGCTTCTATGAACCCGATGCATACGCGTCGTCGTCGCGTCGGCGCTTGTGTCGGCGGGCGTCAGCAGGAGGTGGCTCGGCCCCAGCTCCACCAGCACCCCCACCAGCGCCAGAAGACCCGCCGTGGCCGGCCGCGAACGCGCGAACGTGGGAATGAGCGGTGCGACCCGCTTCGCGAGCGGCGGCCGCAGGCGCAAGGAAGCCGGCGTCGTGTTCAGCTTCACGGAGCACGTCTGCAAAACGAGCATCGTCGTCTCCAGCGCGCCTGACTTCTCTCACCGCTGCATGCAGGCGAGGCAACAGAACATGGAGCTCGGCGCGCCGCCCGCTGTCCTTCAGACCAGCCACGGCGCGTCGGTGGCCAGCGCCACTCACGTGACTGATGAGACTTGTCGGGGCGTCGCTTCTCGCCAGGCACGTCGGGCACGTCCAACGAGTAGAGTGGCTGGCGTTGCCGGGCTTGTGCGTCGCGGCGGCGCGGAACGCCCTCTTCTTGCGTGGAGCCCCGCGGACGTGCTCATTCCAGCTTGCGCGGCGGCGGGGGTGGTGCGGTTTGAAATGTGGGACGTCGCACACTTGTTAAAGCCAGAAGGCTCAGGCCGCTGGGGTAGGAAGGGCGGGGGTGGTGCGGCGGCCATGTTGTGAAAAAACACAGAAAGGGCGGGCAAGGTGAAGCAGCGCAGCAAGCGGCTGCAACACCAGGAAGGAAGACCACCGACGAGATGTGCGACGGAGACAGGGCCACAGGCATTGCTGGAAACGCATCTGACAGAAAGTCGTGATCCTCGGCGGCCGCGCCATTGCCGGTGTTGCACACTGTGACCCATTTTGTGGCCCGAAACGATTCCGTCTCAAATTGGGAGATACTTTGATTTTCTGCATTCTGAGGACAGAAATGATGCATTACACAGCGTCTTTCTCCGGGGCTGGCCAATGAGGCGATGACGTCAGGAGCGAGTGTTGTAAGTATGATACTCAGGACCCCGGCGTCCCAGTGTAGTCCGCGACTGCGTCTCCAGTACATCAGACGTGCCAAGCCAATGCGTCCAAGTCGACGCGCGATGCCGCCGTCGGCGAAGCGGAGAAACAATCCGCGGCACCACGGCTATGGCATGGTGCCGTCCTTAGTCGCCGGACGCATCGCATCCGAGCGCAGCTCTGTTGTTGCGTCCGACGCATTTCACCCCTACGACGATCGTCCGAGGCCCGTTCGAGAGCGGCCGCCGCAGCGGCGCCCCGCAGGAACGAGAAAGAGTACGGCACGTTCGTCATGACCGTCTAGAGGGGTTCCGGCTCCATTACACGTACCGCCATCAAATACCACTCACATATGTACTCTGCCGATCCGACTGCTGTCAAGTAATGATGCTCGACTGTTTCATCCTCCATCGTGCACGGCCAATGATCGATCGGATGTGCGCCACGACCGAGCGCGTCAAGTGTGAAACCCCCTGCTATGGCGTGTGGGCTGTCGCGCGAGAAAGGCACGCCAGGCTGTGCTTGTCGCCATATTCTGGTTGTCGTATCTCAGCTTCGCAGTCCGCTGTGTACCGCTGGCAAAGAACGACGTGAGGCAGATCTCATTTTCTTTCTCGCTACACAGTGGAGCGACATCGTCAAAGAGCGGGACATGAAAGCCGCATCAAGTGGAGCGAGAAGACGACTGGCGGACGTACCCCTGTCCAGTTCGGACTGTGGTTCATTTCGTCTGCGTTATGAAGCTTCGTCGTCGACGGGCCGGACGACAATCTGTCGCCAAGTCGAATAAGTGCGTGTGCGGAGAATTGTCACAGGACTTCTCAGTGGGGTTTCACGTTCCTAACGCTGATCTACAGCTCGGGCGCCTCCGTCGCCCGCAGTGTCGGCGTGTTTGGCTGCCAGAGCGTCTCATCAATCGGCGTTTGGTAAAACTCTGTCAACTTTTCTGAGGGAGGTAGCCTGTGAAGCAGGGAGATCGACTTCCAGCAGACGAGCGAGTGGCCAGCAGAGTGTCTTTCGTGGAAGCGCTCTACTGATTGGTCTCTACACAAACCGATAGTAGTCCGCGCAGGTTGGGGTGGCGAACGGCGCTACCGTCGGGCTGTCGTCCCCACCACCGTCGAGCGCTTCGTCACCGTCGTGACCCGCTTCACATCCCCGGTCACCATGACCGTCCCTCTTACCGGCTTCCCGGACTCCTACGTCGTGTGCTTGCAAGCGCTATGCGGTACGCCTCAGAATATGGGTCTATTCGATACTTTACCTGTACTCAGCGGGTCATGTCTCTCTTCGCTTTTTCGTCTAGCCGTGTGCTGCAGAATCTCTATGGTCTTCTTTATACGCCGTCGTGGGATGCATGCGGCACATGTTGTTGTCGTGGGCGACGCGGCCTTCTCGACTGCGAGCCACCTCACTTCATTCACGTTGTGTTACCCGTGTGTCGCTCCCCATTCATCATGCAGCCTCTCATGTCGCTACTGTGTCTGGGTGCTGACAGGGCCATTCCGCATTGTCCCGCGCATCCTTAAGATGACCGCCCGACGTCTCATTTTAGTGTAAAATCCGTGCTTTATTTTTTGTCGTGACGATTTATATACGGCGGCAGGAGGCAAGCGCCTCATCAAGGCCTTCTCCCATTGTTGTGGCGGTGCCGATGTTCGCCGAGGCCAGTTGTGCACGATGCCGACGGCATACAGCGTGCAGTTCGTCGTCATTCTTGTTGTGCCAGTGGCCGTCGTGAGGGTGGCCTGAGTATCGGAAGAAGTGAAGTCTGATCAGTGGGGCGCCGTCCAAGTCGCAGCCTGCGTGGGGCGTGCCGCTGATGCTTTGTGGTGGCGTGACGGCAGCGGACGTGGAGCCGGACGTGGTGCCGAGGGCGGTGCGGCTTGTAGTGAGGGACGGTGTCCACGTTGCCGTTTGCGCGCGGCGCGCAGCTGGTTCTTTATGCCGGCGTGGTTTCGGGGGACGTAGGGCTCGACGTGGTGGCGGGGGCAGTGCGGTTCGCGGTGAGGGACGGTGTTCAAGTTGCTACTCGGTTTTGCGTGCAGTTTGCGCTTCTTATCGGCGTCGCTGCGGCGATCGTGGGGCCGGACGCGGCGGCGAGGGCGGTGCAGCATGTCGTGTGGAACAGTGCGCAAGTTGCACCTTGCGTAAGGTGTGCAGCTGGTGCACCTTCTCGGCGTGGTGGTGGCGGAAGCTGCGGCGGACGACGAGCTGGAAGCGGTGGCGGGGGTGGTGTGGCTTGTCGTGTGGAACGGCGTGCATGTTGCCGCTTGCGTGAGGCGTGCATTTTGTGCTTCTTGACCGCGTGGCGGTGGCTGACGGGGAGCTGGACGTGGTGGCGGGGGTGGTGCGGTTTGTTTCGCGGGACGTCTTGCAAGATGCCGCTTGCGTGGGGTGTGTAGCTGGTGCTTTTTGTCGGCGTGGCAGCGACGGACGTGGAGCTGGACATGGTTGCAAGGGTGGTGCGGTTTATCGTGCGGGACCGCTTGCAGGTTGCCTCTTGCGTGGGGCGTACACCGACGTTTTTTTGTCGGCGTGACTGGGGCTGTCGGGGAGCTGGGCGTGGTGGCGGGGGTGGTGCGGTTTGTTTCGCGGGACGTGGTGCAAGATGCCGCTTGCGTGGTGCGTGCAGTTTGTGCTTCTTGTCTGCGTGGCAAAGGCGGACGTGGAGCTTGACATGGTTGCAAGGGTGGTGCGGTTTATCGTGCGGGACCGCTGGCAGGATTCCTCTTGCGTCGGGCGTACACTGACGTTTTTTTGTCGGCGTCGCTGCGGCTGATGGGGAGCTGGACGTGGTGGCGGGGGTGGTGCGGTTTGTTTCGCGGGATGTGCTGCAAGATGCCGCTTGCGTGGTGCGTGCAGTTTGTGCTTCTTGTCTGCGTGGCAAAGGCGGACGTGGAGCTGGACATGGGTGCAAGGGTGGTGCGGTTCGTCGTGCGGGACCGCTCGCAGGTTTCCTCTTGCGTCGGGCGTACACCGACGTTTTTTTGTCGGCGTGGCTGCGGCGGTCGTGGAGGTGGACTTGGTGGCGGGGGTGGTGCGGTGTGGCCCACGGGACAGCTCACCAGGGCCGACGCGTCTTGCGTCTGGGGCGCGGTGGCGGCGCTCAGAGTGGGGACGCCTCGCCGGACTTGGCACGTGACGACGATATCTAGCTGCTGAGATGCAGTCGCTTCGCAGGTCGCGGAGTGAGTGAGGGCCGCTTTGCCTTGGAGGACGGGCAAGCATCCGTTGTTGAACAGAAGGGTTTCGGTGACGCTGTGATGAAGGACTCGGATGTAGCCGTGGTTGAAAAAGAAAATGCCAAGGACTGTACTCGACTACCAGCGCCATGTCATGCTGGAACAGTGAAGCAACGAACGAGGGTGGTACGGCGTGAGTACGACGAGCAATGTCGCTTTATGAGACAGGCGGTTCAGGCATGAAAAGGTGAGCGGGACAAAGCAAAGTCATTGGCGTCCAGCGGACGTTGAGGGCGAGAAGCGATCACATGTCCATTTCGCAGGTCCCACCGACCAGTTCGGGGTACCTGAAAGCACGGCTCGCGGCCGACCACCTTGCATACTGAGCAAATCCTGTTACACACACCCCCGCCGTTAAGATCACCATGGAAATGAACAGATAGAGGAAGATAAAACGCATCATCGACAGGAAGAGTATGGCGACAAGTAAAATCGTTGTGCGGGCACGTAGATGCGTTGTGATGCTGGTGGCCGATGGGCAGCACCCCCCAGCAGGTTTGGCATGTCGTCATGTCTGAATTGGAGGAGTCTGGGTGACTGAAAGGGACGTGGACATCAGCGAAGAACGGCAGAACGATAGTCGTCAACACCCATTCCATCATGTCATGCACGCTGCACCCAGCGACAAAGACGATTTACCGCGCTGCAGCAATCCACGGGATAAACAAAAAACAGAACTTCAAACAATACTCGACATCCAAAACCATTGGCAATCGAGCCTCCCGCACAAAAACATACCATGACGCCCGGAAGACTGTGAGACAGAATGAGCGACCACACCAGACAGTAGAGCACGCGTGGTGAGCGCATAAATGGGGGGCTGTCTCTTGTCGTGCAGGATGGGGCTTGGCACCAACTCACAGATCGCGTGCTCCGAATGGTGATTCTCAACACCGCAGGAGGGGATGGCGCAGTCCCTGGCAACGGCAGGGGGCACGTGCGATTCGATCGGCAGCAGGGATGGTAATCCTCGACGGTGACGGCGGTGGTGTCGACGACGGTGACGGCTGACCCGGCCCGAAGTCGACAGCGAGATCCAGCAGATTGACGGATTCTGTGGTCTACTTTTTCAATTTTTTTATTCAACCAGGCGAACCGCCTCTGTGGACGTTCGATGCAGTCGAGATCTGTAGGTTCGACACGAACGTGTCCATCCATGACCACCGACCACCAATCCCAACGCGTTGGTATGCTGCCGGGAGCACCGTCTGCGAACGGAGTGCAGCGAGACTTGAAAGAAACGTAATTCGCTGTCTGAGCCTGGAGCAGTGAAGTGCCCTCAGCACCGGACTCGGGCCCAGTGCGCCCGCATCACTTCGTGTTCCGGACTAATGCGCTTCACGTCATCGATACTCGTACGTCGGCATCGCGGAACAAACGTTCTTCTGCACCGCAATGCGCCAGCAGCCGCACATGCCGCCCTCTCCGGCTCCTCGCCACAGTGCCTCAGTGCCAGACATCTTTCCAACCGATTGCATGCCCGTCCGTTGCCGACCGACAGGGTTGGACAGATGGCGCATCCAGCATGGCTACGCCTGATGCTCGTCTAAGGCGTGGAGAGCAAGGGTCGTGGCGGGAGGCACTTCAATGTCTGACGCTCTTCCCTATAGCAAAAGATCGAATCAGATTGAAGACAATGTGAGATGTATTCGGCGATGATCGACTCAATGACCTTGCGAACCCGATCGAACTGCCCGATGATCTGGCGTCGAGAGAGCTTGCTTGCCGCTGTCGCCTGCAACAAATGTGGGTCGTCCAACAAGTCCGGCATCACATACACCAAGTTCCGGATCACAATTTTCAAGTCATTGCAGACGCCCTTGATTGGTTGCAGGTCGGGACTGTACGGTGTTAGACGCAAAAAGGGGACGCCGTTGTTTCCGAGGAATGTCTCCCCACCAGCGTTGTGGATGGGCGCATTGTCGAACAGAACGACGCAGTTGTTCGACTGCTGGCTCCACGGGCGCCCCGGAACACACACACCTAGTTTTGGGATGAGCAGTTGCAGGAACAGTCGGCAGTCCGCCGACGTCAGCGCGCCTCTCCCCACCACCACGGACTGGAAGCCCAAGATGCGGCCATCACTCGACACAGCCATCGTCGTGCTTGTCCGCGGAACCGACCGGGGGTCCCGGCCGTGGACGTCGTCGCGCTCACGAGCCAACGCCCGCCCGTACAATCGGAAGACATCGCCACCGTCTGTGTGTGCCTCGTCGACTGACACGATGCAGCGCTCGGGGATGTTGTCCTGGACGAGGACGTGGACGCGCCGCACGGCGGCCGACGCCTCACAAAAGAGACGAAGCGAGCGCTTGCGTGTCAAACCCACCTCGTGCAAGTGCCGGTCGATTATACTCTTCGATGCACGCAGAGAAATACACTCGCCGCTGGGGTGGTTGCGCATCAGCTTGAGCATCTCGGAGTGTTCCCGTAACAGAGCCCGCGGATGCTCTCGCACCAGGTGCACCATGGAGGTCATGAGCGTTTTTTCAAACCAGACGCTGTTGTGGTGCTGGTTCTGCCGCAACGGGTCCCTCCATACTGATCCGTGCTCCCGGTAGTACTTGGAACAGCGCCTGTCAATTGACCGCTTGACGCCAATGTTCTTATACAGCACGCTCTGGCGCACCCCATTCCACAACATCGTCACAGCTACAAGACGCATGTCGACGCTGTACATTTCAGCCAGTCGGGATAGCACAGTAACTAGCTCCCCAACCACCAAGCCCTGCACAGCAACGTGCTCGAACAGCCACAGCAGCGCGCCAACGCGCACTTGCACGACGAGCAAGAGCACCCCGCCAGACGGCACTTGGACACGCAGCAGCACCACCAGCAGCACCACGTGCACGGCCACAACAGCCGTGCCAATATGTCCATCAGGCGCACCGCGTCCGCCGCCGCCACCACAAGCTCCACTGCAACGTGCACAACGCGCAAGAGCACCACTCCAGCCAGCACTCGCACCCGCAGCAGCACCGCCAGCAGCTCCGCGTGCACGACCACAACAACAGTGCCAAGAGTTCCACCAGGCGCACCGCGTCCGCTGCCGCCACCACACGCTCCACTGCAACGTGCACGACGCGCAAGAGCACCACAACAGCCGGCACTTGCACCCGCAGCAGCACCGCCAGCAGCTCCGCGTGCACGACCACAACAGCCGTGCCAAGATGATCACCAGGCGCACCGCGTCCGCTGCCGCCTGCACAAGCTCCACTGCAACGTGCACGACGCGCAAGAGCACCACAACAGCCGGCACTTGCACCCGCAGAGGCACCGCTAGCAGCACCGCGTGCATGGCCACAACAGCCGTGCCAAGATGTCCATCAGGCCCACCGCCTCCTCCGCGGCCACCACAAGCTCCACTGCAACGTGCACGACGCGCAAGAGCACCACAACAGCAGGAACTTGCACCCGCAGCAGCACCGCCAGCAGCACCGCGTGCACGGCCACAACAGCCGTGCCAAGATGATCACCAGGCGCACCGCGTCCGCTGCCGCCACCACAAGCACCACTGAAATGTGCATGACGCGCAAGAGCAACACGACAGCCGGCACTTGCACCTGCAAGGGCCCCACGAGCAGCACCGCGTGCACGGCCTCAACAACTGTGCCAAAAAATGTCCACCAGGCGCACCGCGTCCGCCGCCGGCACCTCAAGCTTCATTTCAACGTGCACGACGCGCAAGAGCACCACAACAGCCGGATCTTGCACCCGCAGCAGCACCGCCAGCAGCTCCGCGTGCACGACCACAACAGCCGTGCCAAGATTTTCACCAGGCGCACCGCGTCCGCCGCCGCCACTACAAGCTCCACTGCAACGTGCACGACGCGCAAGAGCACCACAACAGCCGGTACTCGCACCCGCAGCAGCACCGCCAGCACCACCGCGTGCACGACCACAACAGCCGTGCCAAGATTATCACCAGGCGCACCGCGTCCGCGGCCACCACGACACGCTCCACTGCAGCTTGCACGGCGCGCAAGAGCACCACGCCAGCCGGCTCTTGTACCTGCAGCAGCACCGCCAGCAGCATCGCGTGCACCGGCTCAACAGCCGTGCTAAGATGTCCATCAAACCCACCGTCTCCGCTCTCGCCTCCGCGAGCGCCAGAAGACGAGCACAAAGCACACTAGGTCCGCGTCCTCGGCTACGGCTTCGTCGTGTCGCTCAGCACGTTGGGCTGCGCGCACTACGCGCGCCTTGGCCACCCCCCCCCCGAGATGCGAACCGAGGCAACCACGTCCGCGTCGCCGTCGGCGCGCGTCCCTGTCGCCGACGGCGGCCGGGTCGAGATGCAAAAGATGATCCGCCACGCAATTCCTGCGCGCCTCCGCCACCCCCCCCCCGACATGAAAATCAAGCCGACCACGTCCGCGTCGGCGACAGCGCCCGTGTCGTAGCGCGATGCCGGTTGCGCTACGCGCTCACCGCGCGGCTCCGCCACAGCCCCCCGGAGCCTTAAAACGGCTCTCCCGACAGCGCCAGTGTGGTGCCGCCGTTAATGCACAGAAACACGCTGCGCGTGCGCACGCTCTTCAACTTCAGGCGGCACGACGGCGCCCGGCACCAGCAGGCGAACAAACGCAACGTGAGCACCGCGCGTGTGCGTCTCCGACCGCCAACTTCTTCGTGCGACTGCACTTGCGCGTGTTCGAGATACTGCTCTCACGGTGAAATGGCGCGCGATCATCGGATGACAGCTGTCAGCAAAATTACGGAGATCCCTTCCACCGCCCCCATCTGTGGCGCACAAATCCACCAGACTTTGTCTTTCTCGAACGTAATACGAACACAAGAAAGGCTCGTGTTGTGCACGCAATAGGAGCCATATTCGAATTAGCGTCGACTCTCGGGCGCACACGCTGGGCTCAGAAAAAAGAGGCGCGTCGTATGGTCGTCATTGCACAACAAGTTCAGCTGCGTTTCCAATGGCACAAACGACGCGCTCAATGCACCGCAGAAATGAAAGCCTTTCCAAGGACAAAGAACGGGGCACAACGCGAAGCGCGCATGAGGTTCTCATTGATGCACCTTCCCGGCGGCCGACAGCACCGCGTCCTGTAGGTCCGTGAGAAGCAGCACACGCACACTTCACTCAACCCACCCTGGAACCTCGTATCAATAATCAAAGAACAACTCCTCTCCAGCACACAGCGGCGCCTTGGCAAACAGCCCGACTCTAATCTCGCCACACACGCTCAACAGCTTCGCCTCGACGTTGGAATGCTCCGTTGTGCGGTGGTTCATGAATTTCATTCAGTTGCAAACCCGTGTAGCGTCTATGTTCACCGTCTTGGTGATGGAGTACAGAACGCTCACCCCGTTGGCGTCATACACGCGCACATAGAAGACAACGACTGCCGCTGCCAGACGTCATCGACTCGTGCGACTTCCACATCCTCCGCATGAGTGGTTGGAGGCCGAGGAGCATCGGCGTCGCCCTTCGCCGAGGAGGGACCAGCTACAACGGCCTCACCATCGCCAACAGAAGCGCCGACAGCGTTGCTAAAAGCGGGTGACGCAGTCCCGCCCGCAGTGGCGCGCCTGGTGCCACGCACGAAACGCCCGGCGACGTCGCCATCGCGTTGGGCAACAGCAACGCTTTTAGCCACAAGAGTGGAAACCGGCGGGCGGCCGCGGCACCCTGCATTTGGCCCAACGTCTGTTCGCCGCGCGTCGGCGACGGCCGAGCCACCACGTAACTCGACAGTCGGTCCAACATGCAGACACGTCGCCTCCGCCCAGTCGAAGCAAGCCGAGATCCGTGCGCCTGCGCCGGCGCGTGGGACAACTGGGGCGACTGCCGAGTCGCCCGAAGCGCGGCGGGGAGACCACTCTAGCCCGTCCGCGTCCGCACCGTCGGCGCCACGAGGAAGCCCAACCGGGCGAGGGGGAAGCGGCTCAGCCAGCGGGTCGCCGTCACGTGCGTCGTGCAGCCGACAAGCATACCGCAGACAGACACGGCACAGGAGAATACTCAAATGTCCCCTTTGCGGCAGCTGGAGTTAGCCCGCCACCGTTATAGCGGGTCCGGCAACACTGGCGCCGGTTGGCGCCGCGTGGCCAGCACCGAGCAGAGTGCCGACAGACGGCAGGTGCGCGGCAGCATCAGCGCCGCCATGAGCTCGAACGACAGTGCGTAGCATCCGAACAGCAGCGGCGTCGTTGCGCATCGCGTCGCTCCCCGTGTGCGACTGCCGAACTAGCTCGTCTTGCCGCAGAGCTCACACACGACTCAAATGAGGGAGGCGAGCGGCTGCGACGTCGGCCGCTGACGCCGCAGCCGCAGATGTGGAGGCCCCGAAGGCGACTGGTGCGTCTTGCACTCGGGGCTCGGGGGGCGCCGCTCCCGCGGCTTGGAAACGCAGAACCAGCCTCACGGCCGCCCTGCTCCCGTACAGCGCCGCTAGCGAGCACCACTGCGAGGCTGCCGCCACCCGTCAACTGCTCCAGAGCGGCTTGGCGGGTGGCCTGCGCCTCGCGCTCTGACGCGGCGCGGCGGTGGTCGTCCCCCCTCCGCTGGACGAGCTTAACCACGTGCGTCATGTGAGGCAGCGTCTCCCCCAGCACCTCGGTCAAAGTGTGCACCACCGCCGGCGAGTCACCAAGCGCTTGAACCACTGCGTACACGCCAGCGCGCTGCGCCATTCGGACGGTCCGCTCTCCAAGCGAATGGTATCGATTTCCGAGGTGGGTAGGCTCATCGTCTGACGCGTCACTGCCGTCACTGTTGCAGTCGGAGGCCGTCCACCCGTTCTTGCGCATGATGGTCGCCGCCGCAGCATGCTCGTCGTCGGTGTCTCCGAGGTAAGGAGTGTGCTTGAAGGAGGCAACGCCCTCGACCCGTCGCCACGACCGCCACATCGACGTTTACGCTGACGCCGTCGGGAGACGCTCAACCGCGGGCAGTATCACAACTGGCACCGCCCGCTCTGGGGCGTCAGGTGCGGGAGTGGTCGCCCCGCTTGTCGACCAAGAAGCAACACGAGCAGCATCAGCGGTGTCAATGCCACCAGCTTCACGCGCGGCAGCAGCAGAGCCGAGGCCGTGTGCGGTAGGAAGGGTAGGAGGCGACGAGCGAGACAGTTGGGGGACGCCGTGGCAACCCGCTCTCACACCGCGCGGGACAAGCGGCGAGGCTCGTGACACTCGCATGAACTCCAATATCGTTCGCTGCCTCTTGCGGGGGGGGTTGCTCTGCCTGGCATCCAGCTCCACGACGGCTGCTCCAACCACTCCATCGTTCCCAGCAGGACATACCCCGCCAGCAGTGCCACTACACCAGTTGCCACGGCCACTCGGGCAGCCTCGTGACACTCCTTTCGCCTCCACCAGCAATATGTCGCCATCGCGAAGAACGACCGAGGCGTCCGACCTCACATCACACGGATCAATCGCAGCCTCAATGGGTGCCGGGCGGACGTCGGCGCCCGCGCCCGACGCCGCCACATACCGTGCACGCCTCAATACCTTTTGACGGTTCACAAAAATAGCAATACGAAATTCCGCGCTGCGGCGCTGACGCGCGCGGCGCCCTGCTCGCCCGTACAGACGATAAGCAACACGATGGATGCTGCGTGCATCGCCGGCGATAGCAGCAACGCGCTCAGGTTCTTCAGCGTCCGAGTCCACATCAGACAGGGCTCCTACCGCGTTTGGCCACTCGTCCACGAATGCCTCGTCAGAGCCACGACGCGCTGCATCCATCGTGCGGACCCCAGAAAACCACGAGGCAGCGACTAATGGCACGTACTCGCGACCGCTGACGGCTAACAACGACCGACAATGATGGCACGCCGATCAAAGCACGCCCGCTTGCTCGAGGTGCTTCGGAACTAACACAGCAGCGGGGTGTCTGGTGCTTCTACTCAGATCAGACCAATCAGAATGTGACATGAGACATGAGCGGCGTATTTGCGACCTCAAATCCGATATTTGTCCCATTCACATTGATCAATCGTGCATTCAATTTGGGCCCTCCGGACGCATCCGTCCAAGACGCAATCACCGCGCCTCTTGCACTGCTCGAAGCCAATTTCGTTCCACTTGGTCCGGCCCGACGCCCAACTCCGGCCGTCACGCCTCTGACTGAACGCCAGTGGCGTTCACTGCCGCTGGCGCCGTTGTCGTTTGCAGGCCGTCACTGCCCAATCATCACCCCCTCCGGACGCCCGGCCATCCACACAACCCCATAACCGCGAAAGCCACACCCTGTCGACGACAGCAACACCTTCGTGTTACGAACTTCCGCCCATCTCGACAGCCGCCACACGCCCGCCTCGCCCGACAACCAGCGCGACGCGCTCCCTGTTCCGCGTCCGCAGCGGCAACGCCATCACGCGGAACGTCGCAACCTGCATCTGTACCACCTGCACGACGGTCGTGACGCCCGAAGCAGTCGCCAACGACGGGACGTGCACCAACTGGCTCGTCGTTTCAACGACGTACACAACTGCCGCCACGACCAACGGCTTGCGCGAAGCGCTCCTTCCTCCGCGTCGGCACGAGCAACGCCGCGACCAACAGCTCGCGCTACGCGCTCCCTGCTCCGCGTCGGCGCCGGCGACGCCACAACCAACCGCTTGCGCGGCGCGCTCCCTGCTCTGCGTTGGCACCTGCAACGCCGTCACGCGCAATGTCCCCACCTGCATCTGCACCAACTGCGCAACGGTCGTGATACCCGACGCCGTGTCCGACGACGGGACGTGCACCAACTGGCTCGTCGATTCAACGACGTATGCAACAGCGGACAAGACCAGGCGGATGACCCGCCCGCCGCCGCGGCTGCCGCAAGTGAGGGGGTGGGACAGGATGGCGAAGGTGTTGCTGCGGCTGCCGGGCGGGGCGAATACGACCAGGCGGAGGCGGCTAGAGCACCACCCGCCGGCGGTCGGCGCTGGCGGCGAGCGCGCGCGTCGTCCACGGCGCACGTGGGCCCGGCACCGGTGGGCAACAAGGCCCATTCAGATGGCTCTGGGTGCGGGGCGGGAGGCGCACACCAACCACGCAGTGCAGCTGGTGGCTGAATCCACCTCCAGCCCCGTTTTTCCCAAAATGGCTCAAACAAGAACTTGCACGACCCCTCGTAAGCACCTGTACGAGGCTTTTTTTTTCCAAACACATGTTGAGGCGTGCATACGTTGCAAGACTTCATACGTAGTCCGCGGCCACGTCAGCGCGGCCGGACGCGCCAGCGCAGGTACTGGTATCCGTGGGTGGAAGGGCGGTAGCTGCATGGGGGGAACCGCACTGCACTGCACGTTCCGACCTGGGGCCCATGACTTCCGACCACCGTCGCGGGCACCGTATTCTGACGCCTGTGCATCTTCCTGTCCATCGCTGGGCCGGTGCTCGATGGACCGCGAGGCGGCAGCCGACGAGCTCGACCTGACTGTGTTGCTGAAGTCTCGAGCGCATCTCGACGTCCGCCGCACCCTGCTGGCCGTACGTCAGGGCCGTGTACCCAAGCGCGCAGAAGGCTCCCGGCCAGGTCGCCGACCTAACCGGCCGCGAGATTTCGACCTCGGTGCACGTGCCACAAAGGAGTCCCCTACACACATATGCCTTTGACTCCTTCGGAGCTTCTGTCTGAAAGAAGGGCAATGGAAACCACGGTACAACGTTGAAGGAAAAAAATTGGGAGTGGAAAAAATAATCATGATGTTCTTCTACGCGGCGGTCATTGAAGCAGCAGCACAAGCTGCTCATCGTAGCAGCACAAGTCCGAAAAAGGAAGCATTATCACACACACTACTGGCACTGTACAAGCAGAGAGTTAATCATTCAAGTTTGCCACGTACGTGGCCATCGCAAAGACAACAACGCCACTGGTGTGGCGTTGTCGTGCGCCCGTCTGTCCTTTGTTCTTGGCCAATATGTCATGGCCTTTCAGTCATTGTTCTTCTTCATCAGCACTTTCCTCGTCGTAGTCAGTCTCCGTATCCCACTACATGCAGTCGACGATGCGCGCGTCGAGGTTGATGCCGCCACGATGAGCCATGTCCTCGAAGCGCCGTCGCTTGGAAAAGAGAGAGGCGCGGCCAAGACTCATGGCCCCAGGGTGATGGGGTGGCAGCGTCGAACGGGAGTAACTGACGCCCTGAGGCGCGACGCGGGAGGAGCTACCAAGCTCGTGTCTACCAGAGTTGTCTGTCCCTGCCGGGCCCGCGTGCGTGTCTTGGGTGTCGCCTGCCGCCTCTTCCTTGTCCGCACCGTCGCTCAGGCCACTGTCGCCAGACGGTTGGGATGCTATATGCGCCGCGGCCGCCGTGGCAGCCTCCTTAATCGAGCTGGCTGGTGCCGGCCCAGTTGCTGACGGCAGGGGGGGACGGCGTACGTTGCGCAGAAGAAGCCGCATACTCTTCTGCATGCGCAGAGCCAGGAGGTGTGAAGGCATTGGCTGCGTCCGCGTTAGACACCGACTCCTCTTCTGAGGATGAAGACCATCCACCTCGGCGCGCTCCCTGCAGTCAATTGCCGCGGCAACGCGCGTGTACAAGACCAGAACCTCGTCCATTGACATGGGCACGGGCACATCTGCCGCCACGGCCGCTCCCACGTCCACGCCCGCGGTTTCCGGCGCGCATACCACTACGCCGACCGCCGCGGGCAGCGCCTCGGCGACATGGTGGAAAGGCGGCCGCCATTGCGGCAGCGGCCACGTCCAACTGGTCCTGCATGTGAGCTTCCTCTTGTGCGTCTGGCACGATGACATTGGCCGTGGCCTGGCTATTTGTGTCCTCTTGTAGGCGACGGCGCATCTCTCGCTGCCACCAAAGGCGCCCTTGCGACAAGTACGTCGCCATGGTTGTCGACCTAAAGGCGATGGTGGCACGCTGCGCAGCCGACCGGGCAATCGAGTTGAGCGCCGCCATGTTGGTAATCGACTGGCGTTTCAGCGTCACCTCCATGCTGGCGGACGCCATGCCGCGGCACAGAACCTCGCGCTCGTCTGGCATCCATAATACGCCGCGGGTACCCTCCCCGCCATTGTTCTCGGAAGGCGGGGTACCCCGGTGCGGTTCCTCCTCGGCCTGGCCGGAACCGTCATTGCCGGACGGCGCGGCAGCCGAACGTCCTGCCGCTGAGCTTAGCCGGAGAGGCGAGCTGCTCCCAGAAGTCGGGTCCTCCAATCCTTCGTCCAGGAGGTTATCGCGGTGAGGAGGCGGGGTGGGTGGATGGTTGCGATTGGCGGTCGGGCCGTGGTCATCGCTGGAAGCGGGGGGGTGGTTGCGGTCTGGGCCGGGGGGGTGGTCGTCGGAGGTGCCTTAGTCGCCCATGTTCTGGCCGCCATGGTGTTGGTGTTGCATTGGCTGATATTCTTGCGTTTGTTGCGGCAAGGGAGCCATGGAGACAATCTCATCAATGTCCATGTTCTGCGGCCTTGGTTTTGAGCATCGTACGCGATGTTGATGAACGATTAAGGAGCCGAAGGACACGAGGTTGCGCTTGGGGAAGACGGAAACAGCGGAAGGAAGGACAGCCGTGAGCACGGCCGAAGTCAAACGAGGGAAGGCTAAGAACGACGGCGGGGTGGCAGCGGCCCCAAAGTCACAGGCTCCCACCACTCGGGAGGCTGGTGTTTGCTCGCGTCCACTCACCGCAATCCGCGCACACCGTCAGCATCAGGCTACGTTGGCACTTGAATCCACCGCGGCGGCACCTTGGCCTCAGCGGCCTCGCGCCGCTCGTTCTCGAGGCGCACGTAGACCTCCCGATTCTCGTGGTGGACCCAGCCGATCTTGTCAGGGGGAGGCTCCACAATGGACGGCGACGCTTACGGACAAGTGCACCACGGTGGGCGGGTAGGAAGGTCAGTTCTGACAGTAACGGCGAGGCGGCACACATAACACACGCGCCGATGCGCCCGCCGCTCCGCCGTACGGCTCAAGTATCTACGGAAGCTATCAATCCAGCGCTACCTCCAGCCCGGATGTGCGGAGGACCGGCGCGCCCAACGGCACGCGGACGTCTCAGGGAAAATCGAAACGCTCCTCGTCTCAGCGCGCTTGCACTCAGTGCAATTGCTTCGCAGGCCCCGCTGCAGCTAGGCCTTCGAAATAGGCCGAGCAGGGGGGCTATGAGCCGTCTGCGGTGTGTATGCGATGGTGCTGCGCTGGCCACTAGTCCCGTCTGGCCCCGTCGGCCCCGCTTGAGGGCCGGAAGTGGGAGGTGTAGATGTCTCTGGTATCGAGTCGCCTGGTGACGAGGGCGACGAGGTAGTTAGCAGCATGTGCGAAGTGATGCTCGAAGGCGTTGATGTAGAGCTCGCAGGCGGTGCAGACGACGTCTTGGCCGGCGCCGTCGATGAAGCAGTGACAGGCGGTGTGGGCAAGGTGTGCGAGGGTTGTGCGAGTGAGGAAGGCGAGCCCTCCATGGCAGTGATGGAAGGTACATGTGTGCCCCGACACGCCCCGTGTCGCTCGCTCGCTGGATGAAAGTGTTGATGGAGGGGTCGGAAAAAGTTCACGTTGGTGGCAACCTGGCTGCCACGCGGTCCGAGAAACTCGTCGACGGAGCTGGCGCCTGAGGGGCAGCCACGATCGTCGGAATTGCCGAACGCGAAGTGATGGCAGCAAAAGTGAGAATAGGGCGGGACGGGGAGTGTGGGATAGAGCGGTCGCAATGCCGAAGGCGATTGCAGCGCGGGAGCGGCCATGCACGCACATAACCCAGCACTTGGCCCACCAGGCCCAGAGGGGTCGCGCCGCGCCCATCCGTCTTTCTAGCTGCGCGGAGGGCCCCGGGACTCAGAAAGCGCGGCCAAAGGCACCTTTCTGACGGGCCCAGGTAACTGTCAGTTCTGCAAGAGGGAGCCGTTTCTGCAAGTCGGGAGACTCACGCCGCAGCTTGCGCCAAACCTTGAGTCAGAGGGCCCGCAAAAAGAAGCCTTTCTGACCATTAAAATTGGCCTGATGCTGCCGCGGAGAGCCCGCGCCGTCCGTTATCAGTCACGTGTCAAAAAGCCTTTTCTGCATTCACCCTGTTAGCGCCTATCGTGCAATCCTTTGTCAGCCGCCTGCCTGGCTGTGTCAGCGCTCACGGCCTCGCAAGCAGCCGGAGGACAACCGAACCAATCTTCGCCACAGAACAAGTGGAATCACCATTTACTGCACTCCTCCGGCGCTTTTTTGTCTGGCGCCGATCCGAGAACTGAGCGGTTCTGGTCGAAACCTAATCAGCCTGGCTACTACACCATGGCTCAGGGTTGCCCAACCCGTCATCACCGCAGCAGCTCAGGTACGTGCACGTCACTGATTGGCTGTCCGAGTGACTGTCCGTGGCTAGTGCACAGCCTCTAGGCCCTGCCGCAGTCATAGAGTTTTGGGGCCATTGCAGGCGCCCCTGAGGATCCGCCACTTGGGTTGTGAAAAGGCCACACCCGCGATTTGCTCACCTCGTCATGTAAGCCACACCAGATTTCTTTTTCGCGCGATCGGATCTTGATGTCATCATTTCATTGGATGTCAGCCGCCGCATTAATGGCAACAACAGAGAAGCCTGTCATTTCCGTTTGCTCCGTGCCGTGGCGCCCAGAGGAATCGGTCATTGCCTGTTGATCCTTGCGGTGTCGCCCCACCGATGAAGGTCCAACGCCATCTGTAGGCCAGAGTGGGCCACTGACCTGGCACAAATCATCTCAGTCCTTCTATTACTCAGAGCGCATTCCCCTTTCCCAGTGTGCATGGCAATAGAAGGCGCACCTGCCTGTGACCAAAAGCGACTGAAAGGGAGGTTTCCACGTACATCAGGAGAGCCACGTTTCTCGGAAAGACTGAACGAGAGATAGACGAATGCGTGCCGGCAGAGCACCCCCCTCTATCCCCCCCTCCCTCGTCCAAGAGGCACAAAAGACAACCGACTGGCTCTACCGAAAACAAAGAGGAATGCATTTACCGGAAGGGCATCCATAGGATTCACACGCCAACGCTCTCCCTCATCAAATGATAGCGAAGGAAAACAACAAGGATCGGCCCCCATCATCCCTATGCTCCCCGTCAAAGACTAACCTAAGAAGCGATTCCGGTCCTCAGAAGAAACCAGATACACAAGTGGCGGTGGTGGAGTCTCTCGCGGTAGAGCGTGTACACGCCGCACCCGCCATCTCCCCTGGCAACGAGAAAGTAAAAACACATACAATCTCCCAGGAACCCGGCCGAGTACTCAGGGCCGGCGTGGAAGGCCCGAAAGGGGCCCACCGCTCCTCTCAGAACCCCAGCCTTGTCGGGCGTCTTAGACTGCTCCGCAGGAGTTGCACCACCCTTAACAGGAGTCAGCTTCAGGTTGTCCTCAGCCAATGACACACCGACCAGGACGACATCTTCGTCTTCGTCATCCCCCGCATGCGCCCCGGCCGAGGACGGCACAACCGTGTCCTCCCCATACGCCGCTGCCAGGCCGGCTCTGTGCACCACCGTATTTGGTGCAGAGCCAAGGTCGTGCAAGCCGGGCATGGCCACAAGTGCCAAGGGCACCGATGTTGACAGAAGACCGCGGCGCCCGTGCTCGCCAAGCGCCTCCATGGCCATGTGGCACTTGGCCGACCACTGAACAGCGGCGCGGTACGTCTTGCCCGAACTCGGCACCAAAAACTCAGAGGGTGTCTTGGATCGGGTGTGATGGTCCGGAACTATTTGCAACGCGTGGCAGCCACAGGGTGCGTACGGGGGCGGTCCCAAAAGATCGTTGCGACGTCGAAAATTGTGCACCCTGTCCTAACGGCCAAGAAATTGACTGGCAGATCAAGAGACTCTCTCTATTAAATAGTACCCCAGCAACATCGTGGCCCACACAAGGACGGCTGCTACGCTTGTCTTGAGCAGTTTACCAGGTGGTCCGGTATTTTGGAGGAGGCGCCGCTCAAGCTTGATCCGCGTTTTCATATGTCGCCAGCCGTTGCCTTCCCGCCCGCGGTCAAATGGATAACCTGCGCGTCCACCATGGGAAGATGCGGCGACAGGGGCGACGCCGCCCACTCTTGGGTCTCGCTTTCATGCCAAATGAAGTCCAACCGAGAAAGACTGGGTGCTAGCCAAGTGCTAACCTTACGACCAGGGGTCGCGCCCCGTCACCAAAGAGCAGCCCACCACAAGCAACAAGAGAACCACTGCAAAGCGCCAGCGCAATCCTCCGGCAGCTTGCTCGCGCCTTCCGACGCTTCCGGCGACGAGGACACGGGAATGGTGCGTAGGGGGGCTCCGCTACCGTGTACGTTGGGGATGGGTGCGGTGTGCGGTGAGCAGGAGGGCGCGAGAAAGCGCATGTCGAGTCGTGCGGTAGGCAGGATCCGCTGGTGCCGTCAGATAGGTGGGCAGGCCTCGTCACATGTACCCGCTCAATAAATGTTCTCACTGCACGGCCAGCGCCGTGTCAGCGCTCTCCAATGGAAGCGATGCGCCACAGACAGGGGGTCTGGTCGCAGTGAGCCTCGCTCCTCACGACCCGGAGAGCGTCAGGGAGAGCTACACAGCCATCCTGGTCTCGTTCGCTTCCAGCGCCTTCCTTGTCAGGTGACTATTTTTATTCCACACCTAAATAGCATGGCTGGCGCCTGCCTCTAGGCAACGTGCGTCCAATGAAGCCCTCTGCCGGCTGTCGATTCGCCAATTCCGTCCTTTTGGCGGCTGTCGCTCCGCGCGGGGACCCTCTTCCAATCCACTGCCTTCAAGGTTTCCAACATTGAAACCGTCTGCCCACTGTGAATCGTCTGCTCAGTGGGCCTTTCCCATGCCATCTTCAGTTGCGTCACACGTGCGGAGCCTTCAATGGATTCTCTTTTCTATATGGCGAGGCTCGTGAGGCGCTCCTCCAGTCCGCTCGCAACGCATCACTGGTGGCCGTCCGCTGCGGCTCACGCAACGCTCCAGGGCAGCCCAGCATTGTTCTCTGTGCTGGCACCTCATCAATCAAGTCGGGCGGCTGGCTGGTGAGAGTTCAGTCGACAGGATCGCCTTTCCCAATCGCCCACGCCTTGCTCTGAAAAATGCTTGCATGACACAGATCAAAGAGATTTTTATCCAGGTAGGTTCCGTGATGTTCAAGTCTGATTGGCCGCTCACAACTGGTCCTGAGCTCTGAAACGCTGCCCTGATCTCTCGTCAACGTCACCATGCTCTGCGGCCCTCTGCGGCCCGCCTCCTCGGTCCATCGTAGCTTTCAGCAATGGACAATTGCTCTCAGTTACTTTTTATGTCGTCGCCTCCCCTCACACTGGCTCCTCGGTCTCCCTTCACTTCATATCAGCCAGAAGATACGAAAGAGCGGCTGCAAGACACTCTTTTTCCCACCGCATGCGTGTGCACTGCGCGTCTCACATTGCAACCTCTTTGGAACAGAGAAAAACTACAGAAAGGAAGTACGCATTCACAGCAGGCGCCTCACTCACCCCAACGTCCGTCTCTCACCCGCCCACCGCCTCTTCCGCGCCTATCAAACACAAAGAAAGGGAAGAAAATGTTGAGGCAGGCGACCCAGCATGGGGCCCCTCCACAGGTCTGGAAAAGGCCTGTGCCTTGGCGCATAGCAGCTTGGGACTGGCTGTCGGCCTTGTCCTCGGCCATGTTTTTCTCGACCTTGACCTCCTTGCGAGCTTCGCGGTTGGGAGATGCGACGTCACCGTCGGCATCGCGCTTGGCGGCGCCGCTGGCCTGTTTCGAGGCCATGCCGCCGCCTCCACCAGGACCTTTCCGCGAGGCGCCGTCACAAGACGCCAGGTCGGCGCTCGAAAGGCCGCCAAATTCTTCGCACTAGATCTGTGGTCCTACCTAGTCGTCGGCCGCGCCGGTGCTGCCCACTGCGGGCGTACCTGGCGTGTACATGAAGACCTCCTCCACGGACGGCAAGCCGTGTTTGCCCTTGATACCAGAAAGGCTCTCGGCCTTGTCGGAGGCCGGCGGGTCCGTCGTGCAGCTGCCGCTCGAAGCCTGATTGCGCGCGCCAAAGTCGGCCTCGTCTGAGGCCGCCGCCATGCCCATACCAATCGACTCTACCAGTCGGAGACGGTGGTGAGCCGCCTTTGCCTGATGCGCCAGAAGCAGGGAGACGACGGGCCCCCTCTCGTTCCGCGGCACGAGCGCGCTCAAGCGTGGCCGCGCGGGCACCCGACGCCGACTCGTCCATGAACATCACGAAGGAGCAATAGAGCGCGTGGGAGGGATTCTCGACGAGGCAAACGACTTGCAGGGTGCGCTAGCGCGTCGTGCTTCGCTTCGCACGTGCACTGCGAGACCGCTCCGAACAGTGCTAGCTGATATGCGATTGCACGCACCGATGCTCGGCCCTGAAACGGCCGCAGTGATGGATACACCCAGTGTCGCTCGACTCGAGCTCCGAGGCTCCGTCAGCATCCCTCATGTTGTGCTCTGCGAATTCCAAGCGTCGAAGCGACCGCGTTGCCACCACCCCGGTAGAAGTGAGCGCCACAGGCCCCTACGTTCGCACTGGGCAGGGACAGAGGTCACGGCTGTGGACCTGTTTCCAACTGTAATCACCTCCGCTGTGTGGCCGCCGACACCGTCATTGGCGCTGCACGTGCCCGGCCGTGAGTGGCGTTCCAAGCTCTGGTGCACCGCTCCGGCCAAGCTTCTCCCTGCTCCGGGCAACGTAGTCCGTGCCAGCGCTTCCGCGATCAAATCAGGTCCAATGTGTCACCGTCCTGAGCACCGCGCTGCACAGGATATGCCCTGAGACACGTGATGATCATGAACCTGGCACCTATTCGCTTGACGATCGCCTCCATGACCGCAAATTTAGGCCAGATTCTGTTCCCAATAGGCTTCGTGTCACATTTTTTAACAACGACCGGGCTACGTTCGCCCATGCACTCAGCTGCCATTGCTCATCGACACGCGGCGTGCGCGGCAGAGTCAACTGCGCTGTGCTCCTTAAACGGGGTAGGACCACAAACCCAGTTTGTCCTGTGGAAAAGCGTTATCGGGTGTTCCACATTGTGGGATTGTGGTCCACATTGTGGGTTTGGACCACAATAGTCTATTGCAATGCCTGTTGGCAGAGCTAAGGCATGTAAGTGAGAGATACCTCCGAAAGGGTAACTCGCTGACAGCCGTGAACAGGCCAATGGAGGAGCAGATGCAGGTGACTAGCAGGCCAATGAAAGCTCTCTTCGAGGTTGAATAGTACAATCTTCCATACTGACGACATCCTCCTTAAAATCGGGGGGCGGCACGGGGGCGGGGGGGTACCCAGGCGATACTGCTTACTGCGGGAGGTTTTCCCCAGGCCCTGGCCGTGTACGCCACAAGTGGTTTCAGCTCTTGCGTCTCTCGCCGGACCCGGAATGCGGCTATGGCGCAACGCTTTGTGAAGCGCACTTGGGGCGATCGTTGGCATCTGGACACACCGTATGCATACTCGTGAAGTAATGGCGGTTACACCTGTGTAAAGGACTCTCGCCAATGGCCGCCCGAAACCTCTGCACAAAATACTGCGGGAAAAACCATCATCTGATGGCTCCTCAGGAGGGTTCCCCCCAAAAAAGTGGGATCCACAACACCCAAAACAGCCATTGTGTACCTACCCCATTTAAGGAGCACAGCGCTGGGACGTCTGGGACGGCTGAGTTCGGAAGGCCACAACCATCAACACGCGCTCTCATTTCCGCGTATAGAAATAATGTAGCCTACCGGTTTTTAGACAAGTACATGGTCTCTGTCAGAATGAGTTCGGAAAGGCTCGAGCCAGTTCAACACCCAATCAAACAACTACACGTTTGCATACGTGGCGCTCGTAAGTAGTTCAAAAGCGGCTCGATGAGGACCTTGTTAGTTTTGCTCTAAACATAAACACCTCAACGCGCCCCGGTCTTGCGCAGCACCTCGGTCATCCTTTTTCCCAACCGCATTTCCGCCGACGACCCTTGCGACGTCGATTGCAGCCCTTCCTGACTTTCCCTTAACAGTTTAGTCGATGTTTGCTCGCCACCCCCTGACCATGGTCTCAAAGATCTTCCTGGCCACTTTCGCGGGCGCTGCTGCCGCCGCCGCCTTCACTACGGCTGCCGCCTCCCCCGCTCTCCCCTCCACCCGCATCTCCCTGCCTTCGACCGTCAACCTCGCGTCGGACCTGAAGAACGCGCTCGTCAGCATGCAATCCGCCGCCCGCAATGTCGGCCTCCCCTGCTCCCTCACCTCTGTCGATCACGTTTTCGCGGACGATGCTTCCAAGGGCCACCCCAAGAACCGCGCGATCGTCCGCATGAAGATCATGCTCAAGTATGGGAAGACAGTGCGCACGCTCGACCTCCGCTCCTCGTGCTACCGCGCGACCATGGCGTCACCCGTGACCTGCAGCAAGCTGTGGATGGCCGACTGGCCGGCGTTTTGCGCGCCGCACGGAATGTCCCACCTGTGCACCGACCAAGTGCCGGTGCGGGGGCGCGAGACGCACGTATTTTTGGCTGCGCTGCTGCCCGTGCCGCACGTGTGCGACGGGCTGCCGAGCTTCACATCGCCTCCGCCGGAGTCGCCCGTGGGAGAAAACTCCCCTGGGGGGTCGCCCATCGACGAAACGGGCATAATCGACGGACATCTTTGATGAACTATTGAGCGCTGCTATTGGTCGACACGCATGCAATACACCGCATTGCGTCAAGTGAATGGTTACTTTCAAGATCTTGTCAACCTCCATTTGGGCTGCAAAAAAAATGTTACAGTATCCGAGTGATTTATTTGTTTCTTTCAGAAAAAATCCACGACGAGGTGATTTTCAACCGCCTTTCGTTCCCGGACAGAACCAGAAAAGGGGGGAAACGCGCGCACGAAGACGAAGAAGGGCGTCTCTCTTGCCGCAACACAACACAGAAATGTGCTTCTGCATACAATACCAATAGAAGTAAAAACTTATTTCCCTGGACTTTAGTCTAGGGTGCTTTCTGACACCCACACGTCGAAAAAAGGTCCTTTTTTCCAGTGCACGTTGCGGGAGTTCTTAAAAAAACGTTTTTGGCGTTCCGTTTGGCTCCCTACGCCGTTGGAGGACGTCCCCCGGCGCTTTCTTGACTATGGGAACATGCGCCGGGGCTGCTCGCATCTTTCTGTGAAGTTGCTAGAGGTGGCGACGTCTTCATCGCCCTTACGGTCCGCGGAAGCAGAATCGTGGTTAAAAAGGTGCGTGAGGGCAGATGCGGCGTTTACGGGGTCGTGGGGGCAGATGGACGCGGCCACGAACGGCCATGATGTCGCAATTCCGCGGGCCAGAATCGGGCTCTGCGGGCCCTGTGGGAGAAGTCTGTTTTGATTTTTCAAACAGGGGGTTGTGTCGGCGCTGAATGCGCTGCGGCCTGCGTGGTCGCGTCCCTTCCCGCAACACCCGCGCGCGGCGGGTAGGAGCGGCGGCCA